>BNJV01002984.1_pt1:0-50000 | contig 451950 bp, 605 predicted proteins | sample 8540591 | NCBI WGS metagenome assembly BNJV01 (sample SAMD00202457, study PRJDB9452) | human saliva metagenome | host: Homo sapiens
AAATAACTATAGATAAAAAGTAGGGAAAAATAAGAAATACCCCCGTGAAAGTACAGAAAATAGCTCTTCCGGGGGATATAGTTTAATTAAAATTTCAAAAATATTTTTATATTTTTTTAACGTTGCTCTTTTTTCAAAATTTTTAGCTATTGTTCTTTGATTTAACAATACTCTGTGTAACGGAACGCGATCCTAGTGCACTTCTCCCGCCTGTAAAGGACCTCCGAAAAAGATAGCCCTGAATCATATCGCAGTTATAGTCAAGCAACTTTTCGTACTGCCATTCCTCTTCAACACCCTCTACAATAACCACCTTTCCCAAGTCATGGATGATGCTGATCAGATTTCGCACCACATCTCCGTTATTTAGAAGGAAATTGTCAATGATGGACTTATCCATCTTAACAGTATTGAGGGGAATATACGGTAAATAGCTGAAGCTGCTGTAGCCGGTACCGAAATCATCCAGATGCAGTTGAATTCCGGCTTCCACAAGCTTCTTAAATACAGATTTGGTCTGCTTACTTTCCTCAAAGAGAATACTCTCCGTAATTTCTAAAACGACATACTCATGCGGTATGGCAAAACGGTTCAACTGGTATAAAAAGGAATTCCACAAAATCATCATCATAGATTTGATAGCTGCTGAAATTGATAGAAATCGGACGCAACTCCTTTCCTTCCTCTCTCCACCTTGCCAGCTGTCGAATCACCTGCTCAACGGCAATCTTTCCCAGCTTTGTAATAAAGCCGTACTGCTCTGCCACAGGAATAAACTGATCCGGATAGCAGGCATCATTGTGAATTCGCATCAGGGACTCAAAGCCCACAATTTTCTTAGTTTTGCAGTCTATCTGCGGCTGATAAACCATGTAGAACGCATTTTTCCTGAATTGCCTTCTCCACCTTCTTTAAAAATCAGATTAATCTTCTCTTTTTATAGCGAAGCTCATCGGTGTAATATACCAAACGATTCTTTCCTTTTTTCTTGGCAGAGCTCATGGCAATTCCTGCAGAAACAACAATCTGCTTAGGACTGTCCTTACCATTGGAAGTCGCCACTCCGCCGGACGAGTTCATATTGACAGTCTCTCCCCCTACCGTAATCGACCTTCTAAAAATGGAATGCAGCTCCTGTAAAGCCTGAGAATCCTCCGGCAAAATTACTCCCGGAAAAACAATCAAAAACTCGTCTCCACCGTAACGGGAGGCTACTGCCCCGTGCGCTTTCTCCATCTTCCGAAGACGATTGGCCACAGCGGAGAGATACAAGTCTCCGGTCTCATAACCTCTTGACTCGTTTAACTCCTTCAGATTATCAATATCCATAAGAACGCAGGTGAACTCTTCGCTGTTTTTCAGAAGTTCCTCAATTCCTGAAAGAATCGTTTGTCTGTTTAAAAGCTCCGTCAAATGATCATAGCTCAGCTTATGCTCCAGCTCATCTTGAATCATGAGAAGATTTTCATTTTTTTTCTCTAACTCCTCTAAAAGCTTGGTACTGTGGAGCTTTCCGAGAAGAGAATATACAAAGAACAAAAGGATGGCGAGAATAGGTAAGAGAGAGAGAAGAAAATATCCGACATATTTGGCCAAAAAATGCCCTATACTGTCCTCCAGAAATACATCATTAGAAAGATGGCTCTTCGATAACCCGTAGGCAAGAAGAACTCTATTATTGATGACCATTTGTCCGGGACTGTCCATCTTACAGGAACGCTCCTCAATTTTTACTTTGGAGGACAAAATATCCAGCATCAAAAGAGTCGCATCCTTCGCCATCTGCCGATAGTCCTGTACCCTTCCGCCGATAAAGCCGGGGATATTCCTTACCATGGAATTTCCGTAAACCGGTGTATCTACCGTATTTAAAATAAGCTTTACCATCTGGCTTTCAGGATAGTTGTTTCCATCTCCATCCTGATATGCGGAAAGAAATACTAATATGGTTTTTATCCTGTATTGCTTTCAAGGCCTGTACAAATTCTTCCCTCTTTAATTGAGAAAAGTTAATGCCGGCAAAACGGTAGGAAGAAAATTGTCTTTGAAGAGAAAAAGTCCTCCCTTGCCGCAATTCCGGAATAGCTGTTGTCGTAAATTGCCATGATGGTTTCCGCTTTAGGCTGTAAAGCGGTCGCCGTTTTCCAAGGTCTCTTCCAAGAAAGACGGACAGTAATATCCAGTCATGCCGGAGTCTTCTCCCGCTTTCTCCGCCAGAGTTTTACTTTCTATAGAAAAAACACAACCGGAAGGTTCGAAACAATTCTTTTTATACTCCATTACGAAGTTTAAAGCTCTGTCATCTCCTACAAGAATTCCGTCATACGAGCTTTTCTCTGTTTTCAATTCTGCTTTTCACAAAAGGCATAAAAAGCCTCTACATCCTCATCGTGGTTAAAGTGTCGAAAGTCCATATTCACGATATCAAGATGTACATTGCTTTGGTTCAAGATTTCCTCAATCCCTTCCATCTGTTGCGGAAAAATGAGGTCTGACGGGTCATAGGAACTTAAAAAAAGAAGACTCTTTTTTTCCTGGAGCTCATACGGCTCTTCCATTTCCTTCCATTCCTTCCATTGTCTCGGTTTTATACGAAAATAGCGATTCCAGGAAGCTACGGAAAGAACAATAAAAAGAAGCAGAAATAAAATTCCTGCTGCAAGTAAACTTCTTCTTATAAAGCGATTATCCTTCCTATTACTCATTCCGCATCCTTATTCTTGAACTCCTCTATCTATCATTTAAATCTTTCATAAACTACTAACACAAACCAAAGCGGCAAAACAAAACTAACTGTCAAAAGAAAAATAAACCTTTTAAACAAAAAGAGATATAAACTGTACAAATTGCCTATATCTCTTTCAGTGTACACGATTTCATTATTTATGCAATATTTATTTCCATTCCTTGGGGAGTTCCAATATCGCTCCTCTGTTTCCGCTTGTCACAAGCGCCTGGTAGCGGAGAAGATAGCCCTCTGTCACCTTCGGCTTTCTCGGCTTTCCAGAGTTTTCTTCTTCTTTCCAGCTCTTCCTCCGAAACCTTCATATCAAGTTTATTCTTCGGAATGTCAATAGAAATAATATCTCCTTCTTCCACTAAGGCAATCGGGCCTCCTACAGCCGCTTCCGGAGAAACATGGCCGATGGATGCTCCGCGGGAAGCTCCCGAAAATCTTCCGTCCGTAATTAACGCTACCGTGCTTCCGAGTCCCATTCCCATAATGGCGGAGGTGGGATTTAACATCTCACGCATACCGGGACCGCCCTTCGGTCCTTCGTAGCGGATGACCACGACATCCCCTTCATGAATCTTTCCGCCTTTGATTGCCTTAATTGCGTCGTCCTCACAGTCAAAAACTCTTGCCGGTCCTTCATGCACCATCATTTCAGGAGCTACAGCGGAGCGCTTTACGACCCCGGTATCCGGTGCAAGATTTCCCTTCAGTACCGCAATGCCTCCGTTTGGCATAAAGGGATTTTCAATCGGGCGAATGATCTCTTCATCGAGATTCACAGCTCTTTCAATATTCTCTCCCGTCGTTTTTCCCGTAACCGTGATACCGTCCAAATGCAGAAGATTTTTCTTGGATAGCTCCTTCATAACCGCAGAGATACCGCCCGCTTCATTTAAGTCCTCCATATAGGCGGGACCTGCAGGAGCCAAATGACAAAGATTCGGTGTCGTATCAGAGATCTGATTGGCATATTCCATGTCAAGAGTAAAAACCGCATTCGTGAGCAATAGCCGGAAGGTGCAACATGGTATTCGTAGAACAGCCGAGCGCCATATCCACACGAAGCGCATTTTCAAAAGCTCTTCTTTGTCATAATGTCACGCGGACGGATATTTTCCTTCAGTAAATGCATGATGGCATAACCTGCCTGCTTCGCAAGACGGATTCGAGCGGAATAGACGGCCGGAATCGTTCCGTTTCCGGGAAGTCCCCATACCGATAACCTCGCTTAGGCAGTTCATGGAGTTTGCCGTATACATACCGGAGCAGGATCCACAGGTCGGACAGACATTTTCCTCATAGAGCTTTTAGCTCCTCCATGCCGATTTTTCCCTGCCTCATACTCTCCCACCGCTTCGAACATCGCGGATAAGGAGCGCTTTCTTTCCATGCACCTTTCCGGCAAGCATGGGGCCTCCGGAAACAAAGACGGTCGGTACATTAACACGGGCTGCCGCCATAAGGAGTCCCGGTACATTTTTGTCACAGTTCGGAATCATGACCAATGCATCAAACTGATGTGCCTTTGCCATACACTCTGTGGAATCGGCAATCAAGTCTCTTGTAACAAGAGAATACTTCATACCGACATGACCCATGGCAATTCCGTCACAGACCGCAATCGCCGGAAATTCCACCGGAAGACCGCCTGCTTCGGCAATACCCATCTTCACCGCCTCGCAGATTTTATCCAGATTAATATGCCCCGGAACAATTTCGTTATAGGAGCACACCACCCCGATCATCGGCTTCTTCATCTCTTCCTTGGTGTAGCCCAAGGCATTAAATAAACTTCTATGGGGCGCCTGCTGCACACCCTCTCTTACATTTTCACTATTCATCTTCTCTCCTCTATACAATCTCGTAGAAAGAGGCTTGTTCATACTTCGCATGTCTACGCATGATGAACACAGTTCTCCATCCTCTCCGGTCAGTACTTATTCAGAATGAGATATTGCACGCTACGCAAGCGATACTCGTTATGAATCAAAAAAGGATTTTCCTTTATTTACCTCATGGAAATAAAGAAAAACCCTTTCTATAGACAGCTATTTTAAAGCCTTTTCCCTTATCGCGCAAGGAAAAGGACTTTCTTTGCTATGCACTTTCGGAATGGGAGCTATATTCTCCATTCCCTATCCTTTCGAACTGTAACTTTTATTCGAACTGATCTGTAAGCTCTAGGCTGTGCTCCTTCTGCATCTTCGCGCAAACCTTTAAGAATACGTCCAATGGCACATTGTTAATCTGCTTGTTGGAGCCTCTCATGTTAATGGAAACGGTATTTTCCTCCATTTCCTTGTCTCCAAGCACCAGAATGTACGGGTCCTTGTAGTTCTTATAGGTCTTAATCTTCTCCTTCATATTCTTATCGGAGTAGTCGATTTCCGCGCGGATTCCCATATCGGAAAGAGCGTCATAAATCTTCTTTCCATATTCGTTATGCTCTTCCCGAATCGGCACAATCCCTACCTGCTCGGGGGAGAGCCAGAAGGGGAAGCTTCCCTTGAAGTTCTCAATGATAATTCCGATAAAACGCTCTAAAGAGCCGTAAATTGCACGGTGGATAACCACAGGCATCTCCTGTCCGCCCTCAGCAGTCTGGTAAGTTAAGCCGAAGTTATGCGGAAGCTGGAAGTCAAGCTGGATGGTTCCGCACTGCCATTCTCTTCCGAGAGCGTCCTTAATCTGCAGGTCAATCTTCGGACCGTAGAATGCACCGTCTCCCTCGTTGATTTCAAAGCCTCCCTCTCCGTACTTGTCGGTCAGAATCTTCTTTAAAGCAGCTTCTGCTCTATCCCAAACCTCGATGTCTCCCATGAAGTCTTCCGGTCTTGTAGAAAGCTCTGCACGATAGCTTACCCCGAAGGTGCTATAGATTTCATCCGCAATGGAGATGATGTCGGCAATCTCCGCCTCAATCTGGGATTCCATTACGAAGGTATGGTCATCATCCTGCCGGAACTCCTGCACGCGGAAAAAGACCGTTCATCTGGCCGGACTTCTCTTTTCTGTGCAGGACATCATACTCGGAGTAACGAATCGGCAGTTCCTTATAGGAACGATTTCTTCTCTTATAGGTAAGCATCGCATTCGGACAGTTCATGGGCTTTGCCGCCATGGTGTCGATATTTTCACGGTTATAAATTACAGAGCCGGCCTGAATCTTCACCGTCTTTTCTCCAAGGCTTTCATCGGTCGGATGCTCGAGCACTCCGGAGAGGTCGGCATCGGCCTTTTAACCAGCCGGAAACGCCGGGAACCATAAACATATTGTTGATGTAGTGCGCCCAGTGACCGGAGATGAGCCACAGCTTCTTATTGTTGATAAGCGGTGCGGAAAATCTCGGTATAGCCGTGCTTCTTTTGGAGCTCTCTGGAATAGCTAAGAAGCGCCTGATACATCTTCCAGCCTCTCGAAGCCAATAAGGCATACCCGGTGCAGTCTCGTCGAACATAAAGAGGTCCAGTTCTTTTCCGAGCTTCTTGTGATCTCTTTCCTGTGCTTCCTGTAACCACTTCAAATGTTCCTTCAAAGCATTCTTATCCGGGTACACAAAGAGATAAACTCTCTGCAGCTGGTCTCTATGCTCGTCACCTCTCCAGTACGCTCCGGAAACGGACTTTACCTGAAAGCCACATTCATAAGCTCCTGAGAATTCTCTACATGCGGTCCGCGGCAGAGATCCACGAAGTCGGATCCGGTATGATAAACGCTGATGATTTCACTCTCGGGAAGGTCCTCAATGAGCTCCTTCTTGAACTTCTGCTTGGAAAAAGCTTTTAAAGCATTCTCTCTGCTAAGCTCTTCTCTCGTCCAGTCTTCTCTTCTCTTAATGATTTCCCGCATCTTGTTCTCAATAGCGGGAAATCCTCTTCAGACAAATTCTTCGGTACTAAAAAGTCATAGTATGCTCCGTCCTCAATCTGCGGTCCGATAGCATACTGCACTTCCTCCCGTAAAGCTCAATCATTGCCTTTTGCTAAAAACATGGGCGATGGAATGTCTGTACTCTCTAAAAATTCTTCTCTATCCATAATTTAACCTCTTTTACTTACTTGATTCCTCGACTTTTTCGGATTTCTTCTTCCGTATTTCCGAGCAAACTGTTATTTCCAATGAAATCTCTATTTCTTTTAATCTCATCTTCAATACACTTAAATTAAGTATATTCTATCATTGTCATTAAGTGTTTTTTTCCAGTCTTTCTATAGCCGCCTTTACTCTCTTTAAGGATTCTTCTTTTCCGAGAACGGAAAGAATCTCGGTTGCTCCCGCAGGCGTCATCTGCTTTCCGGAAAGAGCAATCCGAATCGGCCACATGGTAAAGCCCGTCTTGTATTCCTTCTCCGTGCTGAACTCCTGTAAAAGGCTGTAGAGGCGATCATTGCTGTAATCCTCTTCCTTCTCCAAAAGGGGAAGCACTTCTTTCAGAAGACTAAGAGAATTCTCTAAATTGGTCTTGGCTTTTTTGTTTTGATAAAGCTCTAAAGAGTAGTCCGGCACTGCCTTAAAGAAGTCTACATGCTCCGGAATATCAGGGAAAACCTCAATACGACTCTTGACCATCTCGGCGATTTTCTTTAAATCCACCTTCTCCCCGGCAGCCTCCTTCAGATAGGGGTAGGCTCTCTCATAGAACTTATCGAAGTCCATCTTCTTAATATACTCTCCGTTCATCCAGCGAAGCTTTCCCATATCAAAGACGGCCGGGCTCTTCGAAATTCTGTGATAATCAAACTCCCGAACCAAATCCTGCAACGAAAGAATCTCTTCATTTCCTTCCGGACTCCATCCAAGAAGCGCGACAAAGTTTACAACCGCTTCCGGCACAAAGCCCTGATCAATCAGATCCTCAAAAGAGGAGTGTCCCGAACGCTTAGAGAGCTTCTTATGATTCTCATCCGTAATCAAAGGACAATGCACAAGTTTCGGGGATTCCCAGCCGAAGGCATCATAGAGCCTCTGGTACTTCGGGCTGGAGGAAAGATATTCATTTCCACGTACCACGTGGGTAATCCCCATTAAATGATCGTCCACGACATTGGCAAAGTTATAAGTCGGAAAACCGTCGGACTTAATCAGCACCATGTCGTCCAGCTCCGCATTATCCACGGTAACATCTCCGTAAAGCTCATCATGGAAAGTTGTTGTTCCCTCGGTCGGGTTATTCTGCCGGATAACATAGGGAAGACCCGCAGCAATTTTTTCCTCCACCTCTTCCTTGGAAAGAGAAAGACAATGTTTGTCATAGTGCATCAAAATCTCGCCGTTGACCTCAGTCTGTAAAGACTCGAGCCGATTCTTATCACAAAAGCAGAAATAAGCCTCTCCCTTTTCCACAAGCTCCTTGGCGTACTGCATATAAATGCCGGTTTTCACACGCTCGGACTGTACATAGGGGCCGCAGGAGCCGGGATTGTCCGGACCTTCATCCCAAAAAAGTCCCGTCTCTTCGAGGGTTCTCCGGATAATGTCCACAGCCCCCTCCACTTCTCTTTCCTGGTCTGTATCTTCTATACGTAGAAGGAAGTCTCCTCCCTCATGCTTGGCAATCAAATAGGCATACATCCCTGTACGAAGATTCCCTACATGCATCCTCCCTGTTGGGGAAGGAGCATATCTGGTCCTAATTTTCATAAAAGCCCCCTTACTTAAACTATTCTGCTAAATCCTGCGGTCTCATGGAAAGATTGATTCTTCCCATCTTATCTACCTCAATCACCTTTACACGCACTTTGTCACCGATATGTACAACATCCTCCACCTCATTCACTCTCTTATCGGAAAGCTTGGAAATGTGTACCATACCGTCCTTAGTCGGGCTGAGCTGCACGAAAGCACCAAAGTTCATCATACGCACTACGGTTCCTTCTAAAATCTGTCCCGGCTCGATATCATTTACGATGGAAAGGATAATTTCCTTCGCTCTCTCTAAAGCAGCAAGGTCAATTCCGGAAATGGATACCATACCGCTGTCATCAATGTCAATCTTTGCACCGGTTTCCTCAATAATTGCGGTAATCGTCTTACCCTGCTTACCGATAACATCTCCGATCTTGTCGGTCTCAATCTGTAAGGTAATAATCTTCGGTGCATAGGGAGAAAGCTCTTTTCTCGGCTCGGCAATCGCATCCTTCATTACCCCGTCCATGATGAAGAGTCTTGCCTCTCTTGCTCTCTTAATCGCCTCTTCCACGATGGGACGGGTTAGACCGTGAATCTTGATATCCATCTGGATTGCGGTAATACCGTCTCTTGTTCCCGTAACCTTAAAGTCCATATCGCCGAAGAAATCCTCAAGACCCTGAATATCGGTAAGCACCAAGTACTCATCATCACTCTCTCCGGTAACCAGACCGCAGGAAATACCGGCAACCGGCTTTCTGAGCGGTACTCCGGCAGCCATCAAGGACATGCAGGATGCACAGGTGGAAGCCATGGAAGTAGAACCGTTGGATTCCATGGTCTCGGAAACGGAACGAATTGCGTAGGGGAACTCCTCTACAGGAGGAAGCACCGGAATTAAAGCCTTCTCTGCGAGAGCGCCGTGTCCGATTTCTCTTCTTCCGGGACCTCTGGAAGCCTTTGCCTCTCCTACGGAATACCCCGGGAAGTTGTACTGGTGTAGATAACGCTTCTCCGTCTCAAATTCATTCATGCCCTCAACCTTCTGTACCTCGGAAAGAGGGGCAAGAGTAGTAATATTTAAAATCTGGGTTTGTCCTCTCTTAAACATAGCGGAGCCATGGACTCTCGGGAGTACATCCACTTCCGATTCCAAAGGACGAATCTCATTAATTGCTCTTCCGTCCGGTCTCTTATGATCCTTTAAGATCATCTTTCCGAACCGTCTTCTTCTCGTACTGGTAAATGGCATCCGGGAGAATCGCAAGCGCTTCCTCGTCATCCTGAAAAGCCTCTACCAAACGTTCACTAAGAGCGGAGATGTTGGCATCTCTTTCCTGCTTCTCATCGGTAAATACCGCCTTTTCCATCTCTTCCGGGCTTACCACGCTCTTCATTTTCTCGAAAACGGCCTCAGGAATAGCGGAAGACTCGTAGCTGTGCTTCTCTTTTCCGCACTCTGCGATGATGCTCTCGAAGAAGCCGATAATCTGCTGGTTGGTCTCATGCGCAAGGTAAATAGCTTCAATCATCTTCTCTTCCGAAGCTCATTCGCGCCGGCTTCAATCATGATGACCTTTTCTTTTGTAGATGCAACAGTGAGCAGTAAGTCGGATACAGCTTTTTCTCCATTTCCCGGGTTCAAGATAAACTCCCCGGCAATCATACCTACCTGTGTCGTTGCACAAGGTCCGTCAAAGGCACGTCGGAAATGGACGTAGCGAGGGCAGATCCGAGCATGGCCAGAAGCTCCGGAGAAGCATCCTGATCAACCGAAAGCACCGTATTGTTCAGAAGAACATCATTTCTATAGTCCTTCGGGAAAAGCGGACGCATCGGGCGGTCAATGACTCTTGCAGTAAGAATGGCGTTGTCGCTCGCTCTTCCTTCTCTCTTCTTAAAAGCCGCCCGGGAACTTTCCGACAGCATACATCTTCTCTTCATACTCTACAGAAAGCGGAAAGAAATCAATACCGTCTCTTGGCTTTTCCGATGCAGTACAGGTAGAAAGCACAGTAGTATCTCCATAGTGCATTAAAACCGCACCGTTACTTTGTGCACAGACTCTGTCCACATCCACGGTGAGCATTCTGCCTGCCAGTTCCATTGAATAACTTTTTGTACATAAAGCCTCCTTTTTTTCTTCTTTCCTTCGAAGCTCCCAAAAAGCACTGAAAAAGCTACGAAATTCGTCTATTTTTCAGTGATCTCGGTTGCCTTCCAAAGGAAAATTTTTGATAAAATCACCAATAAATCATTATACTAAAGGGAAGAAGTCGCCGCAAGAGTCGGATGAAATATATCAGGGAATCCAAACTTTTTCCAAGTCTCCTTTTGGCTCCTTGTCCTTTCTCAAGCAAAACAGGGCAGAAGGGATAACCCCTCTGCCCTGAAAATGTCTTACTTTCTGATACCCAGCTTCTCGATTAAAGCTCTGTATCCGTCTAAGTCCGTCTTCTTTAAGTAGTCAAGAAGTCCTCTTCTCTGACCAACCATCATAGAAGTCCTCTTCTACTGTGGTGATCCTTCGGATTGCTCTTTAAGTGCTCGGTAAGCTCTACAATTCTCTCTGTAAGAAGCGCAACCTGTACTTCAGGTGAACCGGTATCTCCGGGCTTTCTGCCGTACTTAGCAACCAACTCTGCTTTCTTCTCTTTTGTAATCATCTTTTCTCCTTCTTTGAGCCTAAGCTCGCTACTCACGAAAAACGGAACAAGCGTCGGAGTGCGCTTTGCTACGCCTTCGCGTCATAAAAAGTTTCTTGGATTTTCTCTTGTATGAAATCCATCTGTAAAAAGAACTAAACAATCTCTTCACTGAAAGAGTATATTACTGCATTCCCTCTCAACTGTCAAGGTTTTCTTGGATTTAACACAATTTTTCAACGGTACATAAATCCGCCTTTTAACTGTGCTTTCAAAGCATCAAGATTTGGAAAAATGCTTTTGCTCCCGAATTCTCTTTATGAAACTTACTCGGATCTTCTCCCCATAGATATCTCTGTCAAATTCGAGAAGGTGACTTTCAATTGTTAAAGGATTTTTCCGCGGAAATGCTGGGATTTCTTCCAATATTGGTCATCGCATCATACTCTTCTCCCAGAACCATAACTCTCGTGTAATACACTCCTTCTTCCGGACACAGCTTCCCTTCCTTCGGGAAAATGTTCGCAGTCGGGAAGGACAGACTTCTTCCGATGGCCTTTCCGTGCACCACAGTACCGTTTATGCTGTATGGTCTTCCGAGAAGTTTAGCCGCCTCTTCTACCCTTCCCTCTTCCAGAGCTTTTCGAATATAAGAGCTGGAAACTTCCACTTCCTCACCAGCAGGGTTTACCGTCAGCACCTTGTCCACTACCGTTAATTGAAAGCCGCATTTTTCTTGCAAGCTTTTCAAGAGCGCTACATTTCCTGCTCCCTGATAACCGAAGCTACAATCCGTCCCCACTACAAGATGCTTCACCTTGAGCGCTTCGATAAGGATAAATCTTACAAAGTCCTCCGGGCTCATCCGGGCTGCCTCCACCGTTAAGGGGTAGAGATAGACTTCATGAAATCCCGCATTTTTTTCAGTCTGGTAAAATGCTCGTCTTCCGTAAAGCATATCCTTTCTTCCCTGCAAAAAGAAGCTTTCTTTTTCCATGGTAAAGGAAAGAACGGCAGGCTTTTAAACCTTCTTCCTTCGCAATGCCGAAAACAGAGGAAAAAAATCTTTTGATGCCCGATATGTACACCATCGAACTTTCCGAAGGTCAGCGCTGTCGGAACTTTACTGTATAAAGCCGGCTTCAAAAAGGAAGAAAGATTTCCGTCTTTCATATCCTTTTCAATTTCGGAGAGCGTCTTACTTTCCGAAAGCTGAAAATTCTCCGACCTCTTCTCGGAGAAGCGCAGACATACAGGCCTTCGTTCCCAGCTTCTCTCCTATCTCCGTACAAAGTGTACGAATGTAAGTGCCTTTCGAGCATTTTACACAAAACGTAATTCTTTGGTGCTTTTCCCGGCAGGAAAGTGCAGCAACGCTCTCCGGAGCCGTCATAGAAAGAAGCTCTAGGGAAAAAATCTCAATTTGAGAAGGCTTTCGCTCTATCACGATTCCTTCTCTTGCCATACTGTAGAGTCGCTTTCCATCCACCTTCTTCGCGCTGTACATGGGAGGAATCTGCTCTCTTTTTCCAAGAAAGAGCTTGAAAAAGCGGATAGAACTTCTTCTTCCGTAACCGTCCTTTCTTCTTCCGATAAAAGCTTTCCCGTACTGTCTTCCGTATCCGTCTCTACACCAAGAAGCATTTCAGCCCGGTAAAACCTTCACTTCACTCATGAGGCTTTCGACAAGCTTTGTAGCCTTCCCCCACACAAACAAGAAGCACCCTTCCGCCATAGGATCCAAGGTGCCTGCATGTCCCATCTTCTTTTCATGGAGAATTCTTTTTAAAGCGCGGAGCACGTCAAAACTCGTCATTCCCGCTTCTTTATTGACATTGATGATTCCATCCATAGTTTGTATTATTATCTCTTAGCTTCTCCCAACGGTATAAAGTCTAACTCATTTTAAACGTGGAGCTTATTATAAAAAATGATCTAAAATTTTTCTTGATTCGCTATAGCCTATTGATTACTGCCTGTTGCTTACAAAGTCCGGTGCATCCATCTGCTTTCTAAGCTCTTCGATAATGTTTTCCAAAATGGATGCTGTATCCCCCTTTAAGCTGCAGCCTGCCGCCATCTTATGTCCGCCTCCGGCAAAGTGTGCCGCCACAGCGGAAACATCGAGTGCCGTATTGTTCGAGCGAAGGCTGACCTTATAGGTATTGTTTCCCACTTCATAGAGGAAGATAACACCGTCCACCTCTTTCGTTTCCCGAAGGACACTGACAATCCCGTCCACATCCTTTTGGTCAACCGAGAAGCTATCCATATCTTTCATGCTGAGGGATGAGGCAAAAATACGCCCCTCCATATAAAGCTTTCCGTCCAGAAGCACTTTTCCCGTTACCTGCTGCTGGTTCACCGTCTTCATATAGAAACTGTCATCAATGATGGAGGAGAAATCAATCCCCCGGTCCATACACTTTCCCGCTATTTCCATGGTGTGAGAGCTTGTGGAAGTATACTTAAAGACTCCGGTGTCGTGAATAATACCGGTATAGATGCAGGTTGCCACATCCTTAGTAAAATACCGCTCATCCATTAAATCAAAGCTAATTTCACTCGTGCTGGAGGCATCAGGAAGTATCGTATGATTCGGAAACTCTTCTCCGCTGCTTGTGATATGGTGATCAATTACATAGCGCTCTTTCGCATTTTTTGCAAGGCGCCCATACTCTCCCAATCTTTCGTAAACTCCACAATCACAGATGATTGCCAGGTCATACTCATCTTTTGGGACGTCATGGCGAATCCCGGAGAATCCCGGAAGGTAGGCAAATTTATTGTTCGCTTCCATAAGAAACACCGTCACTTCCTTCTCCGGGAACCGTCCTTTGATATAATTTTTCCACCCAAGAGTGGATCCCAGGCAGTCTCCATCCGGACGGGTATGTCCCAATATACAGATGCTTTTTGCATTGCCAATTAGAGATTCCAGAACCTCTTTCATTTTTTCGCCTTTCTATTGTACCATTTCCCCGGTATTTATTTCTCTATTTGAAATTATAAATTCCGTGATGCTTTATTTTGTAAAGCCATAATCGACTCGAGCTCTTTATTCTTCGTCTTCTTTATAATGATTGTCCTGATTCACCGCTTCTCCTACAGGGCGCGCTTCATCTTCCTCTTTTACCTTGTTGATTAAAGCATCCATACGGGAGCCGTATTCTACGGAATGATCGGGAACAAATTGCAGTTCCGGGGTATGACGAAGATTTAAGCTCCGCGCAAGCTCCCTTCTCAAAAAGCCCGCCGCAGCTTTCAAGCCTTCAATGGTCTTCCCCAAGCTCTCTTCACTTCCGAGACAGGAAACATAGACCTTACAGTACTGTAAATCCGAGTCAAATCCACTCCGGTCACATCGCAGAAGGGAGACACCCGGATGTCTTTTACTTCATTACGAATGAGGACGGAGAGATTTCTCCGCACGTCCTCATTTCTTCTTTGGTTTTTAAAACTCTGCCTTTTCAAGCTTCACCTCTATCTCTGTACTTCTTCCATGATGTAAACTTCAATCTGGTCGCCCTCTTGAATGTCAGTATAGCTTTCTAATACAATACCGCACTCCTGTTTGGTTCCCACTTCCTTCACATCATCTTTAAAGTGTCGTACGGAAGCAATATTTCCGTCAAAGAGCTGCTCTCCGTCTCTTGTAAGGCGCGCCTTTGCTCCTCTTTGTACCTTACCGTCCGTAACAAAGGATCCTGCAATCACACCCACACCGGAGGACTTAAAGATCATACGTACTTCGGCATGACCGATAACTTTCTCTTCAAATACGGGCGCAAGCATACCCTTCATAGCAAGTTCAATATCTTCAATTGCCTTATAGATGATGTTGTAGAGACGCACGTCTACATTTTCTCTCTCGGCAATATCTTTTTGCTGCAGCATCCGGCTTCACATCAAATCCGATTACGATTGCATTGGAAGCGATAGCCAAGTTGATGTCGGACTCATTGATCGCACCTACACCGGAATGGATGACCTTAACCTGTACTTCCTCATTCTGTATCTTCTGTAAGGAATCACGAACCGCTTCCACGGATCCTTGCACATCTGCCTTAAGCACAATGGGGAGGTCCTTCAGCTCGCCGGCCTTAATCTGGTCAAAGAGTGCGTCGAGACTGACTTTCTTTCTGGACTCTTCCACCATTCTCTGCTTGCCTTCGGAAACAAAGGTATCCGCATAGGCTTTCGCCTCTTTTTCATTGTCCTTCACCTGGAAAATCTCTCCTGCGTTCGGCACGGAGTTCAGTCCCAAAATCTCAACAGGCATGGACGGCGTGGCCTTCTTGATTCGTCTTCCCTTGTCGTCAATCATAGCACGAACCTTACCGAATGCGGATCCTACCGCCACAACATCGCCAATATGGAGTGTTCCCTTCTGTACAAGGAGACGCGCAACGGATCCTCTTCCCTTATCCAGCTCCGCCTCAATCACTACACCGTAAGCTTTACGATTCGGGTTTGCTTTTAACTCAAGCACATCCGCCTGAAGAGCAATATTTTCTAAAAGGTTCTCCAAGCCTTCTCCGGTTTTTGCAGAAACAGGGCAGCATATGGTGCTTCCGCCGTAATCTTCCGCTTCTAGATCGTATGCCATAAGTTCCTGCTTAACCTTATCAATATTCGCAGTAGGCTTATCTATCTTATTGATTGCCACAATAATCTCGGTATTCGCAGCCTTCGCATGATTAATCGCCTCAATGGTCTGCGGCTTAATTCCGTCATCTGCAGCAACAACGAGTACTGCAATATCGGTAGACTGCGCACCACGCATACGCATGGCGGTAAAGGCCTCATGTCCCGGAGTATCTAAGAAGGTAATCACTCTGGAATCCCCGTTTACCTTTACAGATACCTGATACGCACCGATAGACTGGGTGATTCCGCCGTGCTCTCTACTGGTTACATTGGTGTTTCGAATCGCATCAAGAATAGAAGTTTTACCATGGTCAACATGTCCCATAACGGCAACAACAGGCGGACGAGCCTCTAAATCTTTTTCCTCATCCACTTCCGAATCCTGCACCAGTTCCGCAATCACATCGACCTTTTCTTCCATCTCGCAAAGAATATCGTATTCTACCGCAATGTTCTCCGCTTCTTCATAAGAAAGCTCGGTATTTAAGGTCACAATCTGTCCCTTTTAAGAAGAGCTTCTTAATGATGTCTGCAGATTTCTGCTTCATCTTATCAGCCAGTTCCTTAATGGTAATTACCTCAGGCAGGGTAATGGACTTAATGGTCTCCTCCACCGCCTTCACTACTTCCGGCTTAATAAAAGCACCCTTTCCGGTCTTCTTTGCCTTTACCTGGTCATCTCTCTCGTAAGACTGGGTTGCCCCTGTACTTATTCTGCTTTCTCTGCGCTCTGTTCTTCTGGGAAATCGTTGCCTTCTCGTTTTCAAAGCTCTTATTGCCGTAAGTCTTCTTTACAGGCTTTTACAGCATCGTGCTTCACGCGGCTCTGCTTCTCCACAATTTCCGGTGCAAAAGGATTCCACAGCCGGTTTTTCTTCCTGCAGGCGCTTTTCCTCTTCCGTCAAAGGGCTTTCTCTCACCATCTTTGGAGAATCCGCCCCTCTTATCGCCGTCTTTTTCCGAAAATCCTTATTAAATCCCGATTTTTCTATCTCCCTTTAAGAAATGCAGGAGCTCTGCCCTCTGTCTTCTCTCTTGAAGCACTTCTCTCTTTTTCCTTCTTTTGGAAACGGCATGTGCAACAATACCGGAAAGCTTATTTGCCTTCAGCTTAGCCTGCTTTTTCAGTCTCTTCCGCTTTTTCCTTCTGCTCTTCCATTACTCTCTTTGCAGCTTCTTCCGCTTCACGCTTTGCCGCTTCTTCTCTTTCCCTGGCTTCCTTTAGAAGTCTCTCTTCTTCCAGCTTCTTCTCTTCCTCAGCCTGTTTTTTCTGAATGGCGTTCAAAGCCTTAAGCGGTGTAACTCTTGCTGTTCCGGGAGGAAGCGGCCTTCCGTTCGGAGACTTCTTATCCTCATCCTTCTTCAACTCTTTGGCTTCCTTTACCTTTTTTTGCCTTATCGGAAAACTTACCGCTAAGAGGGTGATTCTTATGGTTTACAGAATTTTGGGAATGGAAAACCACCGCCAACTTTTTTCTTCTTAACGGTTCCTTCTTCCTTCTTTTTCTGTACTGCCTTTTGCCTTATTCTCATCTAACATCCGCATTCCCTCCATTCATAATACCGATTATTCTCTTCCCGAAGCCTTCATCCTCTATAGATAGAGAAGAACGCATTTCCTTACCGATGACCTTCCCCAGCTCATCCTTAGTCCCAAATGTATAAAAAGGGACTTTATAATGCAAACAACTGTTACTGAACTTTTTTTATCGTATTGTCCGAAGCATCTTCTGCAACAAGGACCAGTCTTGCCTTCCCGCCCTTTATGGACTTCTCTGTGGAAAACTCTCCGGCCTTTATTTTTCCGGCTTTCATCGCCAGTCCGATATATCCATAAATTCTATTCTGCAATTTCTCTGATTTCCTCCCTTAGCTTCGCTAAGCTTTCTTCGAAATATTTTCCTTGAAGGCTCTGAAAAAGGCCTTCCTTTTTTTCCGCTTTTTCCAAGCAAGAAAGCTTTGGGCAAATGTAAGCCCCTCTCCCGTTCTTTCTTCCGCTCAAATCCAGAGAATAACTTCCATCTTCCTCTCTCACTATGCGAAGAAGCTCTTTCTTCGTTTTTTCTCATTGCAGGCAATACAGGAACGTAAAGGTTCTACTTTCATTTTTCCTCCGGCTTCACACTCGAATCTTACTCTTCTTCCTCATAAGACTCGCCGTCTTCATACTCTTCTTCATTGTAAGCATCTTCATCATAGCCTTCGTCATAGTTCTCTCCGTCGCCATGATAATCAATCCCCATCTCATCAAAGATACCCTGCTCCTGAGCCTGGGACTCCGACTTGATGTCAATCTTATAGTTTGTCAGCTTTGCGGCAAGACGGGCATTTTGTCCTTCTTTACCGATAGCCAGAGACAATTGATTGTCCGGCACAATAACCAGCGCATCCTTATTGTCCTGATCCGCAATAACGGCGATTACTTTTGCGGGAGATAATGCATTTTCAATAAGATAAGCCGGGTTTTCGTCGTAATTAATGATGTCAATCTTCTCGCCTCTTAATTCCTCTACGATGGTGTTGACACGGTTTCCGTTTAAACCGACACAAGCTCCAACCGCATCCACATCTTCATCGTGAGAAAAGAACCGCCATCTTCGTACGGGAGCCAGCCTCTCTGGCAATAGCCTTGATTTCCACAATCCCTTCCTTAAGCTCAGATACTTCATCAAAGAAAAGCTTTCTCACAAGCTCCGGATGGGTTCTGGAAAGCATAACCTTCGGTCCCTTGGGATTGTCCTTTACTTCTACAACGTAGACCTTGATTCTCTGATTCGGAAGAATCTTTTCTCCCTTAATCTGTTCTCCGTCAGCAAGATAACCGTCCACCTTGCCGAGATTCACAATTAACGCTCTTCCTGTATCCTTTTCCACCACACCGGATACAACCTGCTTTGCCATGGAGTAATATTCTTCAAAGAGAATCTTTCTTTCCTCTTCTCGAATCTTCTGTACGATAACACCCTTTGCATTTTGCGCAGCAATACGGCTAAAAGACTTGGAGTCAATCGGCACTTGAACGGTTTCTCCGAGAGAATAGCCGGCATCCACCGCCTTGGCATCTTCCAAGCTGATTTCCGTGCTTGGATTTCCCACTACCTCTACAACGGTCTTTTTCCGCATAAAGCGAAAAGGCTGCCGTTTCCGGATTCATACTTACGCGAACATTGTCTGCAGATCCGAAGTGGTTTTTGCATGCTGTCTGTAAGGACAGCTCAATTGCTTCGATAATCGCCTGCTTGGAAATCCCCTTCTCCTTTTCCAACATATCCAGTGCCAATCGTAATTCATCATTATTCATTGCTTTACTCCTCTTCTTCCATTTGTAGAAAGACCTTCATCTATATCGTTATTCTTCCATATCCTCTGTTGCTTCTTCTATTTCACTATCCCAATCCTCCGATTCTCCGGAAGGATTGTCTTTAAAGCCCATAGAGCAGACTTCTAAAAATATATTCTTCCTTAATAAAATCTTCCTTATCCAACCACTTGGACAGTCTTCTGAAACCATAGCACAGTCATTGACTGTCATATCCTCTTCATCACTTCTATAGATAAATGCTCGAAGATAGTGGGTTCCCGCTTCCTCCGTGAAAGTTACGCTGTCTAAAACATAACCCATATCCGGAAGGATTTCTTCTAAATAACTCGTTGTTCTCTCGATTTCCATGCCATTCTCCATTCAAAAAGACTCTCGCTTTATCGATTTTGCTCTTTATCATTAAAAGGAGCAAGCCAATGCTTGCCCCTTCTCCAGAATCAATAAAATACCGTTACACTCTAGCATATTCACAAAAATAAATGCAAGGTTTTTTTCGTAATAAATGCAAAAGACTCTTCTTTCGAAGAGTCTTTTTCTATACGTGCGACAGAGATTCGAACCCACGACCTTCTGGTCCGTAGCCAGACGCTCTATCCAGCTGAGCTACGCACGCTCAAGAAATGCAAGAATTATCTTATCAAATCGTGAAATCCATGTCAAGCACTAAGTTTATTTTTTTCTGCTTGATTTCTTTGTTCTTCCCTTTTGAATTGGAATCCGTTTTGAATCTTATTCCTCATCTTCTCCCTGCTGGCTCCTGTCCAAAATTCCCGGGATTTCAGCAAGCGAAACAATACGATAGCGAAACTCTGCTCTGGAACCGGCAAGCTCTTTTACTCTTCTGGAAAGTCGCTGGTAAATGATTGCACAGTCCTCTCTCTTCGTTCCAATCAATAGAATCAGATACTGTGAAGAAGAGTACTTCGTATAAACGTCACCCTTTCTCAAGCCCTCGGAAAGAGACTGCTGCAGAATCTCCGCCCTTGCGTTCAACTTCTCCTGATTCTGAATGGGCTTTCCTTCATAGTCAACAAAGGGTACAGAGCATCATGAAGATGGAAGAACCTCTTCGTTCCAAGTTTCTTCTAAGTACATGATATACGTCAATAAAGCTGGTAAATGGACAGAGATAGGCTCCAATCTTCCTTGTTCCCATCTCGCTCTTCAGCTTTTCGTCCTTTCGAATGATGTTGGCCTGAATCTGACGAATGTCATCCGTAACCACTCTTACATTGTCTGACAGCCTTTCATAGCAGGAACGAAGAGCATCGGGAATGGGAACTTCCAACTCATCCTGATAATAATGCGCACACTTCGTATAAAGCTCATACGCCGTCTTATACTCTTTTTCTCAGAATCAGAGCATCAATCATCTCGATCTGCCAGCCGTTGTCAGGGTAGATCTTGTTTTGCCTTATCATATAAATCAAAGAGCGCCTCGAAGTCTTCCGCTTCCTTATAGTGCTTTCCCAAGAAATCCACTACATCATCGTAAAAGTCTCTTTAAACGAACACTCTCTAAAAATAACCCAGTAATCTGTTGCAAACTCGGGAAGCAACTCTCCACCATAAATCCCGAAGGCCTTCTGATAATAGTAGAGTTTTTTTATCGTCCTTCTTCTCGCTTTTTTGCCTTAAGGCAAACATCTTCAAATTCCTGAACATCTAAGATATATTCATAATCCGGATTGTTCTCAGGGTGCATACACCCTCTTTTTCCGTCAATAATCTTTCTTCCCGGCATCCCGGCTTTTTTTAACTGGGTTCTTGCCTGATGAAGTAAATTGTTCAGACTGTTATTCTCATCTAAAAGAGACTTATGTCCGAAAAATACCGTCAATCAAATCTCTTTTAGAGACTCCACCCATTCCTCTTAATAATACAATTTCGGTCAGCTTTTAAAAATTAGCCTTGCTATTCGACCCCAAATCTAATTTTTTCGTCTCCGACAGTTATGGAGAACCCGCCCAGCATCTGCACATAAATTTTTAGTTTTCTTTTTTTCGTTTCCATAATGATCCTTCACCAATTTATCAAGCTTCCTACTATTTTTCTACTATTTTTAAGATTAGTCTTAAAGAAAGTAAAGTTTTAAAATGGAAAAAATTTTTTTATGTTTTTTCCTTCAAAAAGCGCAAATCTTCCTTTACTGTAATTTTTAATATTTTCCTCTTCCCCTGCAATGAGACGAATCCTCTCCTTTGAAAATTCTTCCACAATCATAGCATCATCCGTAATTTTTTGTCTTTCCACTCCTCTCTTCTTGGAAGAAAACTTTTAAAAGCCCGAGAAAGAACTTGAAAATCAAAAACCTGCGGCGTTTGTACGGCGTAGAGTGTTTTTCTATCCAAACTTTTCTCAACAATTCCATCTCGCTCAACTTTGATTGTATCCTTCACCGGAATACCGGGAATAACCGCCTTAGAATATTGCAATTCCTTATACAGGTGTTCCAGTAAATCCTCCGTAAAGAAGGGACGCGCCGCATCATGGATAAAAACATAGTTTTCCGGCTTTCCCTTTTCTTCTATAAAATGAAGAGCTGCCGCCACGGAATCAAAGCGTTCCGCACCGCCTTCCACAATAGAGATTTTCTTCTCTTTTCTCCAGCCTTCTTGCTGCACGTAGCCTTCTACCGTTTCTTTATCTTCCGCTCCCACAACAAGAAGAACCTCTTCACAGCGCAGCCAAGAAATAAAACGTTCCACGGAAGCACAAAAAAGAGCGTTTTCCACAGAGAGGCAAAAACTGCTTTTTTTCTTCTGTATGCATCCTTTTTCCGGATCCCGCCATAAGAATCACGGCAGTAACCGACCTGTTTACTGCTCCATTCTTCTTTTCCTTTTCTAAACTTTCATTCTTATCTTTCCGTATGCCTTCATTCTTATCTTTCCGTATCCTTTTGTTCTCTTCTTTCTCTATTCTATCCGTTTTTCTATCCTCTTTTTCTGTTTCCATCTCTCTCTCCGGCTAAAAGCAAACTCTTCTCGGTTTATGGCTTCTCTTCGTCTTTCACTTCTGATAAAGAAAGAGAGGGATAGGCGTTCACATCATGCCCCTGCAAAATTTCCCTTCTTCCACTCATGATAGGCCGCCGCCGCAATCATGGCCGCATTGTCGGTACAAAGTATCAGCTTCGGACAGAAAAACTCTATTCCTTCCTGCTTGGCCTTTTCCTCCATCTTCTCTCTCAGCTTTCCGTTTGCCGCCACCCCTCCGGCAATGGAGAGTCGATTGATATGAAGCTCTTTACAAAGAGCGATTGCCTTCTCGAAAGAACCTCCGTGACATTTTTCCTGAAAAAGAAGCGCAAAGATCCGCTACACGCACCTCTTCTCCCAGCATTTTTCGATTCATTTCATTTAAGACTGCCGATTTCACACCGGAAAAGCTGAAGTCATAGGGAGCGTCCTCCATCTTCGCTGTTGGAAAAATGATAGGCATGGGGGTTTCCCTTCTTTGGCCATTTTCTCAAGTTTCGGTCCTCCCGGATAACCAAGCCCCACCGCACGTGCCACCTTATCAAAGGCTTCTCCTGCGGCATCATCTCTGGTCCTGCCGTAAATTCGTATTTTTCCCGTAATCCTCCACAAGAAGCAAGTGGCTGTGTCCTCCACTGGCTACAAGGCAGACAAAGGGCGGTTCACATTCCGGATTGGAAATGAAATTCGCGGCGATATGCCCTTCGATATGATGCACGGGAACAAGCGGTTTCCCAAGGGGCAAAGGCAAGCGCCTTCGCCTCCGAAACACCGACAAGCAGCGCTCCCACAAGTCCCGGCCCCACTGTAACCGCAATGGCTGTAAGTTCCTGCATGGAAATCCCCGCCTCTTTTTACGGCAAGACGTATGACCTCATCTATTTTTTTCCAAGTGATTCCGGGAGGCAATCTCCGGAACTACCCCTCCAAACTCGGCATGCAGAGCCACTTGGGAAGAAATCACATTGGAGAGCACTTCTTTCCCGTTTTTCACAACTGCAGCCGCCGTTTCATCACAGCTTGTCTCTATTCCCAGTATCAAAACATCTTTCATTTGCTTCTCTTAGCCTTCCTAATCGACTCTATTCTGCCGCTTCCTTACTGCTTTTAATCTTCAAAGACCAGTTCTTTACTCCAGCCGTCCTTCGCAAATTTTACCGGGAAAATGTCTTTGAACTTATCCTTGTACTGCTCCGGATATAACTCAGAAGGAGAATAGTGCGTTAACCACATTTCCTTTGGTTCCGCCTCTCTTCCGAGCTTTGCCGCTTCTTCCATCGTCATGTGCTTATGCTTTCGGGCGTTCGCCGCCTTATCTTCTTCCCCGTACATTCCCTCACAGATAAAGAGGTCCGCGCCCTTCGCCATATCGGAAATCCGAGATATGGGTCTCGTGTCGGTACAATAAACAACGGAAATACCCTTTCTATCTTCCCCCATAACCATCTCCGGACGGTAGATTTTTCCCTCAAACTGCACGATTTCTCCATGCTGTAATCGATTCCAACACTGCAGGGGAATCTCCTGCTCCTTTGCTCTTTCCACGGAAAACTTTCCCTTACGGGGAACAGAAAGACGATAGCCATAGCAGGGAATACTGTGTTGAACCTTAAAAGCTTCAATCACAAAACTTTCCGATTCCAACTGTTCTATCTCTTCACTAAGTTCTCTATACTCCAGTTGAAAGGGCAACTCCGGCGCAATAGTCCGAAGTCCGTCCACTACCCTCTGTAGCCCCTTCGGGCCGATTAGACGTACAGGCTTTGTACGCTCCGCATTGCCCATACTTAACAGCATCCCGGGTAGCCCCGATATATGATCCGCATGGTAATGCGTAAAGCAGATTGTATCAATAGGATAGGGACTCCATCCCTTTTCCCGCATGGCAATCTGTGTTCCCTCTCCGCAATCAATCAAGAGACTTGAGCCGTTACAGCGCGCCATAAGACTCGTCAGCCATCTCTTCGGAAGCGGCATCATTCCCCCGGTTCCCAGCAAACTTAACTCCAACATTTACTCCATAATCCTTTCCATAAGAAGGGCATCTTCCACAGGGTCCCGATAATATGCCTTCCTTCGGGAAAATATGCGAAAGCCCGCACTTTCATATAATTGTATTCCTGCCTGATTTCCTTCCCGAACCTCCAAGAAGAGTTTCTCCGTTCCTGCAAGCTTAGCAAGCCGCAAGAATTCCGATAAAAGAAGTCTGCCATATCCCCTTCCTCTATACTCTTTCCGAACTGCAATGCTCTCCAGCTCCCCCTCCGTACCGAGAAGACGCAGGATGCCGTAAGCTATAATCTGTTCTTCCTCCACAAGAAGAATCGCCCTATCATATTTTTCCGGAAATAGCATAACGAAAATCCCTTTCACTATAGGCCATGGAACGAAAAATCTCCCGATCCAAAAGGAGGATTTCCGACAAATCCGCTTCCTCCATCTCTCTAAAAAACATCTTCTTCTCCTATCCTAAATAGGATAATTCTTTGCAGAAAGCCGGTCTTCCGTCTTTCCGATTACTTCCGTGTCCTTTTCTTCTATCACTTGAAAATCCCTCAGTTCTCCGGCTTCTTTTCTGCCTTTCCGCCTGCGGTTTTCGTAAATATTCTAAGCGGGAATGCCTCTCTCTCCCCGAAAGCCATTTCTCTTCCGTAAGAAAAGCAAGGGAAGAAGCTCTTTGCAGGATAGAGCCTGCATTCGGGAAAATGACATTTTTCCGCACCGATTGCACGGAGAATCTCTTCTTTAAATCGAACCGCTCCGTCTCCCATAAAAATCTGCTTTCCGGGAAGGCTATTTGCATAATCCAAAAGTTCTCCCCAAAGAACAGGCTCTTTCCTTATTGATACATTGCCGCCCTTCATAGGGATGCGGTATAAACCTGCCCTCTTCTTGCATCCAAAAGGACGTGAATCGGCTCAGGCATAAAAGAAAGATTCTCTTTTATCATCTCTAAGGTACTGATTCCCAGAACCGGAATCTGCCTTGAAAGCGCAAGTCCCTTTCCGGTCGCTGCCGCAATTCGTAAGCCCGTAAAAGAGCCCGGCCCCTTGGAAATCCCGATTAAATCAATTTCTTCCATGGACAAGCCGCACTGCTTAAGCAAAGAGACGCAGGCAGGAAGCAGCGTTTCCGAGTGTGTCTGTCCCAGCTTTTAAATGAAGCTCTGCAAGAAGTTCCGAATCCCGAACGATGGCTACGGCGGCAACCTGCCCGGAAGCATCTATCCCTAAACTAATCATGCTCTTCCCTCTTCTAAAGTTATTTTCCTATACTCGAAGCCTTTATCCAAATCTTTATCAATGCGTATCCATTTGGCAAAGGAAGGGATTTCTTCCTCAATCCGACTTGCCCACTCAATAAGACATACCGCGTCATTCCCTGTCATTTCCTCGAAACCGATTTCCAAAAGCTCATCGATATCTTCAATTCGATAAACATCAAAGTGATAAAGCATAAACCTGCCCTGATATTCTTTTACGATATTAAAAAGTAGGAGAATCGATTACAGCATCTATACCAAGCCCCTTTGCAAAACCCTTGGCAAATACGGTTTTTCCCACACCGAGTTCTCCTTCCAGACAGTATATTTCTCCCGCCTTTGCTTTCCTCCCCAGCTCCTCCGCTATCCGAAAGCTCTCTTCTTCACTTCTGCTTTCCAAGATTCTCATCTTTTCCCTCTTATCGCAATTCGTACTACTTAGATTCAATGATTTTTTGCAGCATCACCGTACTGAAGTCTTTGAAAAAGTCTTTTAATACTCCTCCCCATGAAAACAGGGGCTAAAAAATATGATTTCTGCTTTCATATAGGATAGGTCTGAAATTCGGGTATACCCAGATTCCCCTCCTTTCAGACCTATCCCCGCTAAACGTTATAATTCATTTTGGCTTTTACAGCTCTACTTTTTATTCTTCCGTCATTCCCTTTATACGAATGAAATGGAAGACTCTTCTTCCTGTTTCTTCTTCAAACTCCCGCATCCTGGATAAAAAGTCTTCTTCAAACAAGACGGTCGATACAATCGCAAACTCATCCTGTCTGCCTTCTAAAACAATAGGACAAAGCTCTTCCCCTTCTCCAAGGAAATGTGCCTTAAGCGCTTTCTTGATTCCTTCTGCGGTTCCTTCTATACGAAGAAAGTAGCGGAAAGCGTTGGAACCCATGGGTTCAATTTCAATCATTTTCTCAGACCATCCGATTCCCTGGAAATGATCCTTATGTCTTGCTGCCGCAATAATATCGGAAACCACCGCGCTGGCTGTCGGAAGCTTTCCTGCCCCCTTACCGTAGAGCATAGTATTTCCAAGGCAGTTTCCTACAACACGGATTCCGTTATAGACTCCGTTTACAAAGTAAAGAGGGTCATCCTTTCCTACCATAATAGGAGCCACATAAGCAAAATACTTGTCTTCTACCGTTTCTACCGATCCGAGAAGGCGGATATGATAGCCCATCTCTTTGGCATAAGACATATCGATATCGGAAATATTTCGGATTCCTTCCGTGTAGATATCCTCGTGACGGCAACGCATTCCCGAAGACATGGAAAGGAGAATCGCTGTCTTTCTGGAAGTATCAAAGCCGTCTACATCCGCAGACGGATCCTTCTCCGCATATCCGAGACGCTGTGCTTCCTTTAAAGTATCCGCAAAGGTAGAGCCTTCATCCTTCATTTTACTTAAGATAAAATTACTGGTTCCATTCAAGATACCGGTAATTTCCGTCACATTTTCTCCTGCATAGTTGTGGTAGAGGGTACGAATAACCGGAATCCCTCCGCCAACCGATGCTTCAAAGTAGAAGTTACAGTTGTGTTCCTTTGCCGTACGCACTAGCTTGGAACCGCAGGCATCCACCACTGCCTTATTGGAGCTGACTACATGCTTTCCCTTTTTCCAAACAGCTTTTTGATGTATTCGTAAGCCGGATGAATCCCACCCATTGCCTCTACAACAAGTTCAATCTCAGGATCATTTTCAATCACGGAAAAAAATCCGTTGTAATCAGTTCATCAGGGAATTCCGGGAATATGCTCCCGACGGGCAAGAATATACTTGATTTCAATCTTCTCCCCTCCCTTTTTCAATTTGCGCTCGATTTAACTCTAAAACTTCCTTCACTCCGGAACCCACTGTTCCAAATCCCATTATGGCAATCTTCATGCCTTTTCCCCTTTCCTCCGTACATTTCCTTTTTGTATTCTCTTTTTGCAGCTTATTTTTTTATGTCTTGTTTTTCTGTCTAATTCTTTTTCTATATTTTTTTCATCACTTAGAACCACGATTCTTCCGGTCCATTTCGGCAATTATTTTTAGTCATTTCCGGCAACTTTTCTGTCCGGACAGCCCAGCTGCATCCACTTTAGATATGCTGTAATGAAGCGATCGATATCTCCATCCAGTACCGCATCGGTATTTCCTGTTTCTTCTCCGGTACGAAGATCCTTGACCATCCTATAGGGCTGCAAAACATAGGAACGAATCTGAGAACCCCAGCCGTTATCCTTTACCTCTCCGCGGATGCCGGCAAGCTTTGCTTCCTGCTCTTCTTTTTTTCCTTTTAAGTAGAGCTTGGTCTTTCAACATCTGCATCGCCTTGTTTTTTATTTTGCACTGAGAACGTTCTTCCTGACAAGCTACTACAATTCCCTGTCGGAATATGAATCAAAGCGAACCGCAGAAGAGGTCTTGTTGATATGCTGTCCGCCCGCACCTGACGCTCGGAAAACCTCCATCTTGATATCCTCTTCCCGTACTTCAATGTCGATTTCCGTCTCAATGTCCGGCATAACGTCACAGGAGACGAAGGAGGTCTGTCTCTTTCCCTGCGCATTAAAAGGCGATATTCGGACCAAACGATGAATTCCCGCCTCGGAACGAAGGTAACCGTAGGCATACTGCCCCACCACTTCCATGGTAACAGACTTAATTCCGGCCTCATCTCCATCCAGATAATCGAGGATTTTCACAGAAAATCCGTGTCGTTCCGCCCAGCGGGTATACATTCGGTAAAGAATACCCGCCCAGTCATTTGCCTCCGTACCGCCCGCACCGGCATTTAAACGCAGGATGACGTTCATACTGTCGTATTCTCCTGAAAGAAGGAGAGTAGTATTCATATTTTCCAAGTCTTCCGAAAATTGACTCAGCATTTCCCGAATCTCCGGAATCACGGACTCATCCCCTTCTTCCCTCCCCATCTGAATCAGGGCATCGATGTCCTCGTAACTTGTTTTCAACTGATAAAAGCTCTCCGCCTCATCCTTCAGATGTCTTACTTCCGTGGATAAACGATTCGCCTTCTCCGCATCCGACCAAAAGTCGGGCTCTTCCATCATGCGATCCAGCTCCACTATTCTTTTTTGTTTATTTTCCAAGTCCAGAGCCTGCTCTAAGGCTTTAAGCGGCTCCGTTTTGGTATTTAGCTCCGTCTTAAATTGATCAAATTCAATCATAGAGGCTCCTTCCTTTCCCATAATCCTTCTGTTGATTCCCTTTAAGAGAGGAGTAAAAATTGTATCTTCCGAACAACACAGTCTTTCAGAATAACAATCCATCTCCCTCTTTATTAAAGTTAGAAATCATCCTACTGCTCTTTTTGATAAATACTTTGCCCGTGGCAGTTCTTGTACTTCTTACCTGATCCGCAGGGACAGGGATCGTTCGGATAAATCTTTCTTCCCTCTCTCATCTTCGGTGTTCTTACCACGGATTCGTCACGGTTTGTCGCAAGAGGCTTAGCCACCTGCTCTCTTTCCACCTTCTGTTCCAGCTTAATCTGGTAAAGCACTCTCACTGTTTCTTCCTGAATGCTTCTCATCATCTCCTGGAACATCTCATAGCCGGCAATCTTGTACTCTACAAGCGGATCCTTCTGCCCATAAGCCTGCAGTCCGATTCCGTCACGAAGGATATCCATGTCATCGATGTGACTCATCCACTTCTGGTCCATAACCTTTAAGAGAATAACGCGCTCCGCCTCTCTCATCTGCTCCGGATTCGGGAACTCCGCTTCCTTTTCTTCATAAAGGCGGATTGCCCTTTCCTTTAGCTTCTGCGCAAGCTCATCTCTGGTCATATGCGCAAATTCTTCCTCCGTAAAATTCAGCTTCCCTAAAGGAATAATCTGCATCAAGGTATCGTTTAAGCCTTGGAAATCCCAGTCCTTCGGACTATCGCTGTCCACGATGTTCTCATTGACATAGAAATCAACAATGTCCGTGATAAAACGGGTAATGAGCGGACGCATATTGTCTCCTTCAAGAACCTTCTCTCTTTCCGCATAAACCACATCTCTTTGGTCGTTGTTTACTTCATCATATTTCAGAAGATTCTCACGGATACCGTAGTTGTTTAACTCAATCTTCTCCTGTGCCTTTTCAATCGCATTGGAAAGCATCTTGTGATGAATCTGCTCTCCATCGGGAACGCCCAGAGCCTCAAACATGCCCATCAGACGCTCGGAACCGAAAAGACGCATCAGATCATCTTCCAAGGAAATGAAGAACTGGGACTGTCCGGGATCTCCCTGTCTTCCCGCACGACCGCGAAGCTGGTTATCAATACGTCTGGACTCATGCCTCTCCGTACCCACAATATGAAGACCGCCCGCTGCTCTTGCTTCCTCATCCAGCTTAATATCGGTACCACGGCCGGCCATATTGGTCGCAATGGTTACCGCACCGTGCACACCGGCTTCCGCAACAATCGCCGCTTCCTGCTCATGAAACTTTGCATTTAAAACATTGTGCTTAATTCCGCGTCTCTTTAACATGCCGGAAAGAAGCTCGGAAGTCTCGATGGCAATCGTACCCACCAGCACCGGAGCGCCGGTCTCATGAATCGCTTCAATCTCATCCACAACCGCCTGGAACTTCTCTTTCTTGGACTTATATACTGCGTCATCCAGGTCCACTCTCTGCACCGGTCTGTTGGTCGGAATCTGAATAACGTCCATGGAGTAAATGTTTCTGAACTCCTTCTCCTCCGTCTGTGCCGTACCGGTCATTCCGGCCTTTTTCTTGAATTTGTTAAAGAAGTTCTGGAAGGTAATAGTTGCCAGCGTTCTGGACTCTCTCTTTACCTTCACATGTTCCTTCGCTTCTATCGCCTGATGCAGTCCGTCAGAATACCGTCTTCCGTTCATAATACGGCCGGTAAACTCATCGACAATCAAAACCTCATCATCCTTTACGACATAATCCACATCCCTCTGCATAAGGTTATTTGCCCGAAGAGCAAGGATGATATTGTGCTGAATCTCGAGGTTTTCCGCATCTGCAAGGTTATTGATATGAAAATACTTTTCTACTTTTTTCTACACCCTGCTGGGTAAGGTTTACGGTTTTTTCCTTCTCATTTACAATAAAGTCTCCACTCTCCTCGATTTCCTCCCCTAAGATGGCATTAATCTTGGAAAACTCGGCAGACTCCTCTCCCCTTTCTAGCTGTCTTGCCAAGATATCGCAAAGTTCATAGAGCTTCGTAGACTTCCCGGACTGTCCGGAAATAATAAGCGGAGTTCTTGCCTCATCGATCAAAACAGAGTCCACCTCGTCGATGATACAGTAGTTTAAGCCTCGTAATACCTGCTGATTCTTGTATATCGCCATATTGTCACGAAGATAGTCGAAGCCGAGCTCGTTATTCGTCACATAGGTAATGTCACAGGCGTAAGCAGCCTGACGCTCTTCAGTAGACATCTCATTTAGAACCGTTCCTACAGTAAGGCCAAGGAAACGGTGAACCTGCCCCATCCAATCCGAGTCACGCTTTGCAAGGTAATCGTTAACCGTAACAATGTGTACCCCTTCACCGGTCAAAGCATTGAGATAAGCCGGACAGGTCGAAACCAAGGTCTTTCCTTCACCGGTTCTCATCTCGGCAATTCTACCTTGGTGTAAAACTACTCCACCGATAAGCTGCACCTTAAAATGCTCCATGCCGAGCACTCTCTTTGCCGCTTCTCTAACCGTTGCATAGGCTTCCGGAAGAATATCATCCAATGTTTCCCCCGCGGAAAGCCTTTCCTTAAACTTTCCTGTCTGGGCTTTTAAATCCTCATCAGACATTGCCGCCATCGTTCCCTGTAAAGAAAGGATTTTATCCACCTTCGGTTCTATCAGTTTCAATTCTCTACTCGAATGTGTCCCAAATATCTTTTCAAAAAGCTTCATTCTTATATGCTCCTTCTCCATACAGCAGTAGTATGGCATTTTATAAATCTATAACTCATAGATTCTACCATTAGTCCCCACCTTTTATCAAGGAAGAAGCCATGAAAATACTGTGAAATCCACGCAAAAAGTTCAAGCTTTTTCAGGCTTGATTGTATTTTTCCTTTTTCAACACTTCATCCATGAATATTTTGTGAAAAATATCTTTATTTTTATGGATTTCGCTTTTCTTTCTTTATAGAAAATGCTATACTGAAAACAAGAAGAATCTTCCCTTGCAATACAGGGACTTACTTCTGAAAACAAAGAAAGGAAGGATTCGATTATGAAATTTAGCATTACAGGAAGAACCATTAGTTTGACAGAGGGTTTGAAAAAAATATGGTGGAGAAAAAAACTTGGAAAGTTAGATAAGTTTTTTTCCAGGCTGACACACCTTGTAATGTAACTCTTTCTACGCAGAAGGATATGCAGAAAATCGAAGTGACCATTCCCGTAAAAGGTAGTGTGATTCGCGCTGAGGAGTCTACCGAGGACATGTACCAGTCCATTGACCTTGTAGTGGACGTTCTGGAAAGACAGATCAGAAAATATAAGGATAAGCTGATTGCCAAGCACCAGTCCTCCTCCTTTACAGCAGCGTTTCTGGAGGAAGCCGCTGAATATGACGAGGAAGAAATCAAGATTGTACGTACAAAACAGATTGACTTAAAGCCCATGACTCCGGAAGAGGCCTGCCTACAGATGGAACTCTTAGGACATAGCTTCTTCGTATTCTTAAACGGAGACAGCGGAAAGGTCAATGTTGTATATAAAAGAAAGACAAAGAGCTACGGTTTAATTGAACCGGAAGAATAAACGGAAACATAAACCGGCCTCACTATAGCCGGTATAGTGAAGAGGCGGTTCCGAAAAACGATCGGAACCGCCTCTTTATTTTTCTTATTCTCTACTTATTTCACCTTTCCTATTGCTCTCACCTTTTCTCCAAGTCCCATGAAGGACAGGATAAAGATGACAGGCAAAAACCATCGGCACCGCTATATTGATGACTGCCTGCGAAACATAGCAAAGAAGGCAGAGCCCTGCAGCAAAGGGAAATACCCTTTCCGAGAAATCCCCCTCTTCTCCCCTGTCATTCTTCATAAAAAGAGTTTTTGAAGGAGGAGAGAAGTAAGGAAAGATAGGAAATCAGGCCTATAACCCCTATCGTCAATAAAAGGTTCAGATATTCATTATGAATGTTGTCAATGGCCTGATAAGGGCTTTGCGAAATCGCAACCTTATAATTGTCATTTTGTCAGCATAAGGTATCCGTCCGGTCCGTACCCAAGGAGAACCTGAGAGAAGGGCATCTTTTTTGTAAGATAATTTAAGCCCATCTTCCAGATAAAGCCGCGTCCTGATCCCCAGCCATCATCAAAGCGAAAATAATTACTGTAATTTTCTAAAAAAGACAAACGATGCGAGACATTGGCATCGTAAAAAACAAAAACTACGGCAAAAAGAATCAGCGCCACAATCAGGAAATAGATGGGTTTCAGTACCTTTTCGATTCTTTCTTCCTGAAGCTTTTACAACAAGCAGTTTGATGATTCCAAAAACCGCGATAGCCAGGAAAGGAACCGTAGTAAAGCCCAACTGAAGAAAAAAATCCCTTGTCGCCATATTGGTAGGGAACTGTTTGCTTTAGGAATGAAAAAGGTAGCCAACTTCATCACGAGAGCAATATATAAATCTATGCAATTTAACAGACGTTCTTTTTTTCCAAAACAGAAAAAGGGCAAGGCAAGAAATAGTACAAAAAGAGCAAATACAACGTTGTCACTCATTCCGTAGAAAGCCGCAAGAAGGGTAAAGGCATACATAAGCAGGAAAAAGAAGGCTCCACTTCCCCTGCTTTTTTCTCCTATGAAAAGTCCCGCAAAAAGCCCGGTATAACTAATCATCAGAGAGGAATAGCCATTAATATTTCCTATTCCGCCTGCAAAAGATGCCTTAAGATAATCCGCTTCCACTAAATCAAAAATGAAATAGATTCATCCAAAAGAAATCACTGATACCCCAAGCTGCCTGTAAAGCGATAGAAATAGATAGAAAAGAAGATGGATTTTTCTTAAATCGGTAAAATCGGCTTACAAAAAAATAAGCAAAGAAAAGCAATAACCAAGTAAAGCTTCCCATATATCTGCCCGTGCTTCCCCACCAGGTTTCATAAATATAGCCGGAATGAATCATGGAAATCAAAAATAAGAATAAGAAAGAAAAAAAGGGAATATCCGTAGCCAAAAAAAGGCTTTTTTTCTTCCCTTTCTTCTCGAATGAACAAGGAAAAATAAAGCGGCTTCCTCATCCCTGTTCTTTAGGGTAAGAGCATGCAAAAGAAGAAAAGCAAGCATAATAACCGTATACGCCAGGGTCAAAACCCAAAAAAACTTAAACTTTACCTGCAAAATATCATAATACCCGTCATGTATGTATAAGGGATAAATCAAGAGGATTATGGCAAGGTAAATCAAACTGATGCCCCCACCAATCTTATAAAAGTCCTTCTCGACTTTAGCCTTTTCTCGTTCTAAAAGCTGTTCCATGTCCGCTCTCCAGTTCTGCTGTTATCTGTTTCTGTTTTACCGCTCTCCGGTTCTGCTGTTATCTGTTTCTGTTTTACCGTTCTTCCAAATCCAAACACGCATCTACTATACATGCTTTCTTCTCATAAAAAGAAACAATTGTCACAGTACTTTCTTGCAACAATTGTTTCTTCTTTACTATTTAATCCACTATAACGCCCGGACCGTCATTACCACCGCCTGAATCCGCAGTCGGTTCCACGCCAATACTGGGCTCCTGCGACTTTGTTTCACTCTTCTTCGTCTCGTCAGCGTTTTTCTTTGTTTCCTCCGTGCTTTTTCTTCTCATCGGAGTTTTTTTCTTTGTTTTCCGAAGGACCTTGTGATTTGGTTTCCTCGGTGCTCTTTTTATTGTCCTCCACAGTCGGCTTCTGATCCGAATTTTTCCCGGACGAACTGCTTTCTATACTATTTCCGTTCGCATCCGTCTCCTGCTTTTTATTCTTCTCAGATTCGCTTTCCTCAGCAGAATTCTTCTTTTTCTTCGTTTCTTCTTGCTTACCGTCCTTGGACTTCGTGCTTTCCTCCTCATCCTCATTCTTTTTGGATTTTTTTCTCAGAGTGTTTTTTCGCTTGAGTCGCCCTTTCCGTTCTTGTAAGCCGCCGCATCGGAAGCGATGGTATCACTAAAGGTCCAAACAGCGGAACTCGGTTTATAATCCTCATCTCCGAAGAGATAAGCATGAAGCTTCGTTACATTGGAAGCCAAGTTAAGCGGAATAACACAATCCCCCTTCTTTTCCCATCATTTGCGTACGAAGATCATACAGGGGAACCCCTCGGAACCGACAATATTGTAACGGTTTACCCCCTTCGCAAGCTCCAAAATATCTCCCACATCCACATTAAACGCAATCTGCGGAAGAACCGTGTCAATCACATTGGTCAGAGTTGCAAGATCCGCCTTCTTTGCATTCTCCAAAACCTGGGAAATAACTTCTCTCTGTCTCTTCGTTCTGGTAAAATCATCATCCATATAACGAAGTCTTGCATAAGCTACCGCCTGCACACCGTCCAGATGCTGCATCCCCGGCTTCTTAATATATTCCGCAGCGGGGTTTTTCACATTGACTTTAGACTCAATACTGGTTTTCATGAATGTAAGCATTCATATACTTGAATTCTTTTTCCGTAATATCAATGTCTACGCCGCCCAACATATTGATTACATCCGCAACCGCACGCCAGTTAAAGGTCGCATAATGCTCAATATCCAAGTCCAAATTCTTATTCAGTGCGGCAACAGCCTGCTCCGGTCCGCCATCCGCATAAGCTTCATTAATTTTCGCAAAGCGAGACCCTGCTGCGAGATTCAGATAGGTATCACGGAACACAGAGGCAAGTTTAACCGCTCCTGTCGCCCTGTCTATGCAGACAATGAGCTGCACATCGGCATTGGCCCCTCTACCTACTCCTCCGTCACGACTATCCACACCGAAAACGGCAATGGTCCAGTAGCCTTGCATCTGCTCTTGCTTAGTTACATCAATATTCTCGTTCTTTACATTTTTTATATTGAACTCTACTTCCGGCTTAATATTCATGTATCGCACAATATAGGCTGTACAGAAAATAAAAACCAATGTCAGGATTTCAATAACGGAAAGCAGCAAAATCTTCTTCCAGCGGGATTTTTTCTTTTTTTCTTTTTTACTGTATACCTCGTCCAGCTCTTCTTGAATATCCTTAGGCGTATTGACCTGCAGAATATCCAGATGTTCAATCCTTCTCTCCTTCCTTCTTTTTCCTCGGGAAGCGTCACGATGGGAGCTTTTCTCCTTCCCTCTCCGGATATGGTATTTTTCGCTATTTTTCTCGGTCGTATTTCTATTCAGCTCGCTATGGGGTCTTCTGCGTCCCCTATTCTGCTCTAATGCCAAAATCTACCTCCATCAACCGGATCGTTTAAGCCACTCCGGCATTTCCAATCAGCTTTTTACCTGTACTCTTTTTTGCAGCCGAAAACTCAGCTTTTTACTTGTACTCTTTTTCAGCCGAAAACTCAGCTTTTTACCTGTACTCTTTTTGCAGCCAAAAACTCAGCTTTTTCCGATAGTGAAAAGTCTAAAAGTTTTTCTTCACACGGAATGATAGAGTATATTACCACAAAACAAGAAAAAGTTAATAGGCATTTTTGTTAACAAATCCTTTCCATACGGTTAAAAAAAGAATTTTAATATCCAAACCGAGACTCCAGTGTTCTATATACCAAAGATCACAGCGAATTCTCGCCGGAATAGAAGTATCTCCCCTGAAACCGTTCACTTGCGCCCATCCCGTAATCCCCGGACGAACCTGATGTTTAATCATATAACGGGGAATCTGTTCCCTAAACATTTCAACAAACTGGGTCCTCTCCGGTCTCGGGCCGACAAGAGACATATCTCCCTTTAAAACATTAAAAAATTGAGGAAGTTCATCAATAGAGGTCTTTCGGATAATTTTTCCGATTCCGGTTACCCGCGGATCCCCTTTTACAGTCCATGCCTTCTTTTCATCCTCTGTTTTTGAACGCCCATAGAGCGAAACTTGTACATCATAAAGGGACGGTTGTGAAGTCCAACTCTTTCCTGTTTAAAAATGATCGGTCCGGGAGAACTCAGCTTGACAAGCACCGCTATAACAATCATAAGCGGTCCAAAAAGAATTAGCCCCACCAGAGCCCCTGATGATATCGATCACCCTCTTCAGTAATGCATTGAAAGGCTCGGTCAACGGAACATTTCGAATATTGATAATCGGTAAGCCGTCCATGTCTTCCGCAATCGGTTTAGAATGAATGATTTCTGATAGTCGGGAATGAACTTCGTATGTACCCCGGATTTTTTTCACATACCGCTACGATTCCGGGAAGCTTTTCGTAGGCAGCAAGAGGAAGTGTAATCGCAATCTCATCAATTGTATTCTTACTCAAAAAGCTCTCCGAGATCCTTGATCTTACCAATCACGGAAACATCACGGTAAGACGCTCCCTGCTCCGTCAGATCATCAACTATTCCGTAGATACGATAGCCCCAATCCGGATTTTTCTTACACAAATCGATAAAACGATCTGAAACCGGAGAAAAACCAACAAGAATAATATGCTTTTGATTAAAGCCTCTCTTTCGAAGAGAAGAAAGAGTTCTCCGTAAAGCATACCTTTCCACCGTAGTAATGCAGATAGAAAAAATATAGAAAATCCCAACATTCTTGTGGAATAATGTTCAAAATATCCACTCTTTCGAAAAGCAAAAGAGAATGGATGCGGAAAGAAGAAGCCCTATGGAATTACTCTGAATAATCCTAAAGAGAGCCGTCTTCATGCGAATGGTTCGCATCGGCTTATACAACCCTAATATCCAGTACAAAAACAGATAAGCCGGAATCATAGGAATCAGCACAGTAAAATAAAACCTCGGAGAAAGCACACCATGCCCCTGAGGAAATATCGGATTCTTTATCGCAAAATACCACGCCAGGCTATAGGATAACGCCAAAACCAAGGCATCTAAAAGCACTTGCAACTGATTTAATTGTCTTTGGAAGTCCTTAATCATAGTGACGATTATACAATAGGATGAATCACTTGCATAGTAAAAGGGGCTGTAAAAAATCAAAATGATTTTCTAAGCAATATAGGTCTGAACTTAGGGCACGCTCTCGCTAGCTTCGCCACGTAACGGATACTAAGCGAAAAACTGCGTTTCTCTTGTTTTTCGCAAGTACCGACGGGCTCAGACTACCCCGCATTCAGACCTATATTGCAAAGAATCTCTTTATTATTTTGATTTTTACAGCCCCTTTTTTAAAAAAATCTATATATACCATAAGATATTCTATCCGATTCCGATACATGTTCCTCTAGGAAACTGCAGAGCGAGCAAAGTTAAGCTGCTCCTTTAAACTCTCCTCCGCTTCGGCTAAATCCGCATGGAGTTCATAGTCATGCGGAAGATCTCCTTCCGGAAAAATAAGAGCTGACCGGAATCCCCAACGCTTTACATTTTTCAAAATCCAGTGCCTGCTCACGGAAAGAACCGATACTTGCATCCGATAAAAAAATGTAGGAGGAAAGCTTCTGGTCAGGAAATCTTCCAATCTTGTTTCCTCTGCCTTCTTTCCGGCATAAAATTCATCCTCTTGAAGTAATCTCTTCCCCAAGAAAGAAAAAGCTCATCATTTTCTTCCAAACCGGTCTGATGGAAGCGCGTGCAGTCCAGTAAGCCGGAAAGGGAAATAAACCCTGCAAACTCTTGCTCCTCTTCTTGTCAGGAAAGAGGGAATACCCAATTTCTTTCCATAGCTTTCATTGGTCTGTGTTAAAAAAGAAACTGACCGGCAAGATTTACCCTCGGCACTGTCTCCCCATTAAAATCAGCTTCCTCGGATTAATTCCCAGCTTGTCCCTGTCCTCCAAGATCTTTTTGTACACAGTACGATAGCTGCTTAAGCGCTGTAGGATAGGGATAATCCGAGCCAAAGAATAGTCTACCGCAATGACCTGAAAGCCGGAACGAAGCCAAGCGAGAAAATAAGGATTGTCTTCCACAACCTCCTTACTTCCCGAAACGAAGCCGCCACCATGCACATAAATGATGGTTCCCAAAACTTTCTTCCGTCTCTCATTGGGATAAACATAGGCATCATAATAATTGTTCGGATAAGTGGAAGGGTAGGGAAGATCCTTATAGCAAGTAAATTCATAATAGGAGTCTCTTCTACTGACCGCAATATTGACCGGCACGGCCGCTTTACTGTATCTTCTTGAACCGGCCAAAGTATCGGATGTGCCGACAAAGCCCGCTATAAAAAATAAACAAAGAAAAAGGCCATTCTAAGGAACTTTTGAAGCTTTTTCTTCCCTATGAAATGTACTTTCCCCATAATGCAGTCCTTATTTTGCAAAATAACAAGCTAAAAACCCGCTATTCTATGCAAACTCCTTTTTCCTTAATTTGAGAATGCCTTTTTCGCCTGCTGTTATATCTAAAAAGCAAGTAAATAAAAAGGCATGTTTTTTTCCACAAAAAAATATCTCGTCAATCTTAACAAAAAAATAAGTTTTTTTCAATAAAAATAAAAAGCCGGATTATAAGAAAGTTTATTTGTTTCCGTTCTCCGATGAATTTGGGACTTACGGAAGTCGTTCCTTTCTATAACACAGCTTTTTTTATCGCATTTTATATCATAATTTCACTATTTATATATCGCAATTCTACTATTTTTTATATCGCAATTCTATTATTTTTTTAGGGAAAAATCCCTTAGCCTCTCGTTTCTGATTGATTATTCTTCCCTAATGTTACCGAAACGGTCTTTTCTTCATACTCTCCCTTTCCGGAAAGTCTCTGTACCGTGACTTCCACCTTTTCTCCTGCCTTATAGCGGGAAAGAAGGCCGGAAAGCTCCTCAAGGCTTGCCACAGACTGCCCGTCGAACTTTGTAATGATATCCTTCTCCTGTAAAGCGGAGTTGTCGATTCCCTCCCCCGTTAAGAGCTTAAAGATATAAATCCCCTGCGGCATATTGTAGGCTTCGGAAATACTGCTATCCACCGTTTTCCCTTGGATTCCGATATAGCCCTTTTCTTCCTGACTGACCTTTGCCCTTGTCGTTCTCTTGGAAAGCCCCTCCACGATTTCCTTTACTTTCTTCGACGGAATAGAATAACCCATACCTTCTACTGTAGTATCGGAATACTTTGCCACATTGATTCCGATGAGCTCCCCGTTCATATTGAGAAGAGCTCCGCCGGAATTACCCGGATTAATTGCCGCATCGGTCTGTAAAAGACCCGACTCCGTTCCGCCTTCCGTAGAAATATCTCTATTCTTAGCGGAAATGATACCGGTGGTTACGGATTGTCCGTATCCTAAAGCATTTCCGATAGCCACCACCTGATCTCCAACACTTACACTGTCAGAATCTCCATACTTTGCAAAGCTAATGCTATTTAAAGTATCCTGAGAAATAGCGGAAAGCGGAATCGCAATGACCGCAAGATCCACATCGCTGTCTGTCCCCTTGATCTCCGCATCATAGGATTTTCCGTCTACAAACTGAACGGAAAGAGCCGTAGAATCCTCTACCACATGGTTGTTTGTAACAATCAAAAGCTCGGAATCATTTTTTCCGATTATCACACCGGAACCGCTTGCAGCCGCTTCCTGCTCTCCGCTCTGCCCGAAAATGGAGTACCCGTACTGCTGATAACGAATGGTATTCGTTATGGAAACGACCTCCGGCATTGCATTCTTCGCAATCTCCGAAACCGACCCGCTTGCTTCCGAACGAGTGTTTGCAGAAGAAGAATTTAACTGCTGCGCAGAGTTCTTTTCCGTTTCCTTATTGGCAGCATCCTCACCAAAGAGTGTCGTTCCCTTATTCGCATTCGCTTGTCCCAAGATCTCCGATCGATACTGTGCGGATAAAGCATTTACCCCAAGCATAGTACCTCCGGCAACCGAGCCGAAGAGCATAGCCGATAAAACCAGTCCGGCAAATTTTTCTTCCTCTATTCATATCTATACCTCCTAAACCATCTTTAATCGCCTCCTTATTTCCGAAGGCGTTAAAACTTTCTTTGCTTTACGAGGCATAGAATAGAAAAAAAATATGTTTTAAAAATGGAGAAAGAGTGAAGATAATGTGTCTTCACTCTTTCCGATATGCTCGTCACTTTTCGATCTATAAAAACTCCTTTATGCTGTGCAGGTCCATATCGGAGGCACGCTCTCGCTATAGCTCCAGTATCGTCGCTTCATATCCGGACAGTCGTATTTTTCTTCCCGAAAAGGCAAGGTTCGGCATTCGAGAGTATTACTTTCTTCACCTCGGAGGGAAGTTCGATTTCCCGTTCTTCTTTTCTGTAGTTCCCGAGGACAAGGATCGTCTTTTCGCCCTTTCTGTAAAATGCCATCAGGCGGTCTTCTTCCGGCATAAAAGGAATAAAGTCTCCGTAAACTATCGTTTCCTTATACTCCGGATTCTTTCTTAGAGCACAGAGCTTCTTATAATAGCTCAAAACGGAATCTTCGTCCCGCTCCTGTGATGCCACATTGATTCTTCTGTAATTCGGATTTACGGGAAGCCATGGCTTTCCCTTAGTAAATCCTGCATTTTCATCATCGCTCCACTGCATAGGAGTACGCGCATTATCTCTTGTGAAGCGGTTCACAATGGCAAGTGCTTCCTTCTCGGAAAATCCTTCTTCCAGACAGAGCGCATATTCATCAATGGTGGAAATATCGTCTACTGTGGAAATATTTTCCAGCACGATATTTTTCCATACCGATTTCCCTGCCCCTGGTAAATAAAGGGTAGTCCTCTTTGCAGCATCTGCATGGTAGCCAGGAATTTCTTTGCCTTTTCCGACAAATCTTCCTTCGGTATATAGAAGTTCACCCCGCGGGATTCGTCATGGTTTTCAATAATGGTGGAAATGAAACCGACCGGATTGACGAGCTTTTGCGTAAGGAAACAGCAATCGCGATACATATTCGGGGCTAACCGTCTCTGCGTCAAACCAACCAATTTCGGAGTGTGCGCTGGAATGAGCCCGGAAATCAAACATGGAAGAGAAATAACCATTTTCCCCGATAAACTCCGGAATCTGCTCCTCCGTCTCATTAAAGACTTCTCCCACGGTAAACGCATGATGAGGCTTAAAGCAGCGATCCCGCATCTCCCCCAAGAATTCGCCGATTCCTTTCGCGGCATAAATCATGTTGCGGCAGCTTGCCATGCCGTCTTCCCTATCTGCCGGGAAATTGTAGTCCTGAAGAGGAAAGACCTTTTTTTAAGTTTAAAATCGCATCAATTCGGAAGCCGGCAATGCCTTTATCCAGCCACCAGTTGATCATCTTGTAGATTTCTTCCCGTACTTCCGGATTCTCCCAGTTTAAGTCCGGTTGCTTCTTATGGAATAGGTGCAGGTAGTAGGTATTCTCCGTTCCTTCCACCTTCTCCCATACCGAACCGCCGAAGTAAGATCTCCAGTTATTCGGTGCATGACCGTCCACACCCTCTTCAAAGTGAAAAATATTTTTGCATAATGCCCCCTTAGGATCGGCTACCGCTTTTTTTAAACCACTCATGCTCATCACTGCAATGATTTACCACAAGATCGAGAAGGATATACATATCCCTCTTCTTCGCTTCGGAAATCAGCTCATCCATGTCCTCATTCGTACCAAAGCGCGGGTCAATCTTATAGTAGTCGGCAATATCGTAGCCTTGATCCGCAAGAGGAGAAAGAAAACAAGGGGAAATCCAAATGATATCAATCCCCAGCCCTTTCAGATAATCGAGCTTTCGATAATTCCTCTTAAGTCTCCGATACCGTTTCCTTTTGTATCCAGGAAACTCTTCGGATATATCTGGTATGCGACTTTTTCCTGCCACCATTCTTTTTTTCATTTCTTCTCCTTTTTACTCTATTCTTATCCATTTTAATCTTAGCAATTTAAATCTTAGCAATTTTACGCTATTCTTAGCAATTAAGGAAAGTAGACGAAGGTTTGAAAGCCTCTCCACTCTTACCGCATTTATCGCTTTTTATCGCTTTTTACCGATTCTATCGTATTGGCCTTTCCTACTTCTTGGAATAAGCGAAAAATGTAAACTCGTCTTTTTCTCCAATTTACTCCTTCATTTAAATTTCCAAAACAAAAGCCTCATACGGCGCAAGTTCTCCGGAAAAGCCATCCTGTCTCTCTACATTTCGAATAAGAACTTTTCCGGATCTGAACTTCTCCCGGAACGCTGTAGCTTCGTGTATTTTCCGAAACATTACAAACACATAAGAGTTTCTTTTTCTCAAGGCATCTCTCATAAACAAAGAGATCCGGATCCTCCTCTTCCAAGAGGCGGAAGTCCCCCATAGACAATCAGCTCCGACTGATGACGAAGTTGAATCAGCTTCTGATAATAATGGAACACCGAATCCGCCCTGCCAAGTTCTTCCTTCGCATTGATTTCCTTGTAATTGGGATTCACGGCAATCCAAGGCTTTCCGCTTGTGAAGCCCGCTTCCCTTTTGTATCATCCCACTGCATGGGTGTCCGCGCATTGTCCCTACTCTTATGGGCGATTAGCGGAAAAAGTTCTTCCATACTTAAATGCAGCTTTTTCCGTTAGCTCCGAAAAAGCATTGATACTTTCTAAATCTCTAAACTCGGAAAGGGCGCTGAAGGGATAATTCACCATCCCAAGCTCCTCCCCCTGATAGATGTAGGGGGTTCCCTGCATCATGTGAAGGAAGGTCGCGATACACTTCGCGGAACGCTCGCGAAGCACTCCGCTTTCCTCTCCAAGACGCGAAACAATACGAGGCTGGTCATGATTACAAAGATAAAGACTGTTCCAGGCAAGCTCATGAAGGCCGTTTTGCCACTTGGCAAGATTCTTTTTTAGAGGCACAAGGGGCATTTTTTCCGTAGCCCACTTAAAGCCGTGCTTCTTACTTCCGTCTAAATCCATGTGTTCAAACTGGAAAACCATGTTCAGCTCGGTTCCCTCACTATTCGCATAGTGCTTTGCTTCTTCGAGCGTTACCCCTGCTGTCTCCCCTACTGTCATGATGTCATAGCGGGATAAAACCTTCTCATTCATTTCCTGTAAATAAGTATGTACCTTTGGCCCGTTTGCACAGGCAGCTCCGGAGTCTCCGTAAACAGCCCCTTTCGGAATCGGCTGATTCGGAAGTCCCTTCGGTTTCGAAATCAGAGAAATCACATCCATACGGAAGCCGTCTATCCCCTTTTCGCACCAGCGACTCATCATTTCGAAGACTTCCTTTCGAACAGCCTCATTTTCCCAGTTTAAATCCGGCTGCTTTTTGGAAAATAAATGCAGATAAAACTCTCCCTGTTTTTCATCAAAAACCCAGGCGGAACCGGAAAAATAAGAGCCCCAGTTATTGGGAGGCAGTAATTTTTCTCCCTTATATTCCACGACATCCGACGAAAGACAGGCCTGCTCCTCCGGAGAAACTTCATTTAACTTTCTTCCCTTTCTCCAGATATAGAAATCTCTCTTCGGATTCTCTCGGTCTTTTCGGCTTTCCATAAACCACGCATGCTCGTCACTGCTGTGATTCACCACAAGGTCCATAACAATCTTTATTCCTCGATCATGTGCTTCCTTCAAAAGTTCATCAAAGTCCGCCATTGTACCGAATTCTTCCATGATGTCTTCGTAGTCGGAAATGTCATAGCCGTTATCATCATTCGGAGAACGATAAACCGAGAGAGCCAAATGACATCAATCCCCAACTCCTTTAAGTAGTCAAGCTTTGAAATAATGCCCCGTAAATCTCCGATTCCGTCTCCGTTACTGTCGCAAAAGCTTCTCGGGTAAATCTGATAAACCACCGATTCTTTCCACCAACTCTTTTTCATCGTACAACTCCTTTTTATCTATCTACTATCTAAGCCCCTATCAAACAACAAAGTGGAAGATGCCCTTTCTTAAGCTTGATCCTACTGCTTTTCCATCGTCTGTCACTCTTTTCATTACTTCATCTGAATCTTCAAGACTCTATTCCAACTTTGATACAGTCTCACCGATGAACAATTTTGCAGGAAGACGAATATTCTTGCAAATGTGCTCCCTAACACTATATTCTCCATCATTATCTTCTCTATCATTATCTTCTCTATCGTTATACTTTCTATTGCCGCATCCTTGCTCACTACCTTTTTTCCGCTCTTCACAAGGAGAAAGAAATTCTTCTCCCCTTATTAGAGATAGCAACTCCTTCACTGCTCTTCTTCCCTTTTCCGCACTATCCTGTTCCATCGTCGTGAGCATCGGGTGCAAGACCTTTCCTATCTTAATCCCGTCAAAGCCTACAATAGAAAGATCTTCCGGAATTTTGATTCCCCGATCTTCGCAGAAACGAATGAGTTCCAGCGCCATAATATCCGCTGTAACAAAAAGAGCCGTGGCCTGAAAGAATTTTTTTCCTTATAAAACGCAAGATACTGCTTCTTTCTCTCTACCTCAGTGAAAAGACAAATTGTGCCATAAACCCGCAGAAAGCTTGGCCTCCTCCATCGCCTCTTTATAACCCGCATAGCGCTCACTGTCGATATAACGTCTTTCTAAAAGATCCCCACCTTCTGTCAAGGAAAAGAAGGCGATTTTTTTATGCCCCATAGAAAGAAGGTAGCGCGTCATTTCCTTTGCAGCTTGAAAATCCTCTAAACCTACATTCACATAAGAGTCATCATCCCGGGAAAAACGGGGTATCAATAGAAACCACGGGAACCGAAAGAAATTCCCGAATTTTATAGTAGCCCTCTCTTTTTGCCCCTAGTAGAATAATCCCTTCCACATTCCACTCTTTAGAAATCCGCGCACATTCATCCATATCGGGATTATTGTAAAGAAGAAGAAAATAGCCGGCATTTTGCAGGGCATGCTGCACGGCACCGACCACGGAAGAAACAAAGGGATCTTCCACAATACTTTCCTTTTTCTATCCTCCTATACGCAAGAATGAGGGCTATGAGCTTTGAACCCTTCTTCGACAGCATCCTAGCCCCCATGTGGGTAACATAATTTTCTTCTTCCAGAATCTTCTCAACTCTGGCATAGATTTCCGGGCTTACCTTATTCACTCTTTTTGTGAATGACATTGGAAACAGTGGAGGGGCTTACCTTTTGCCAATTTTGCAATATCTTTAATTCTTGCCATTAGAAGCCTCTTTTAGCCCTTTACTGCACCTTCCACCATTCCGCTCATAATCTGCTTCTGTCCCACGATAAAGACAATAATCATCGGTAAAATCGCAAGAAGAGCAGCCGAGAGGATAAGATCCCACTGCTTAACATAAGAGCCCACGAAAGCCTGTACAGCAACCGGAAGAGTCTTTACCTTTCCGTTTTGTCCAAGCATCAGGGAAGGAAGTAAGTAGTCATTCCAAATCCACATTCCGTTTAAAATCGTAACCGTGGTGATAATCGGTCTTAAGAGCGGGAAAAATAATCTTAAAGAAGGTTCCTTCGGGAGAACAGCCGTCAATCGCCGCAGCTTCCTCGAGTTCATAGGGAATTCCCTTAATAAATCCGGTTAGAATAAATACAGTCATTGCACCGCCAAAGCCCAAATACGCAAAAACAATTCCCTGCACAGACTGCAACATACTGATTCCGATGAATTTTTCCCACATCACGGAAAGTGGCAACCAGCGGAAGCATAACCACCTGGAAAGGAATAATCATGGAAGCAATAAAAACCATATAAATCGCAGTCGCCCAAGCCTTCTTATTGTTTCTGCTGATTACCCAAGCAGCCATACTTCCCAAAACAACAAGAAGTACAAGCGAAACAAGTGTAACTACAGCAGAAGTGCCGAAAGCATACCAGAAATTAAAGTTCGAGTTATGGATTACAGCATTCAGGTTTTTAAAAGCTGAGAAAAACTAACCCCATTCGCACTTACCGGATTTTGCCACAATATCCCTTGCTTCTTAAATGCGTTCATCAATACAAGATAAAAAGGGGAAAAAGAATATATAATGCAATGCATGTTCCTACCAGCCCCAAAAAGGATGTACTTTTCCATTCTTTGTCTTATTCATCACATTTTCCACCTCTCTACTATTACTGATTCGTACCTGAATCAAAGAAATTACAGCCAAGATAATGAAGAATAAAACAGCCTTCGCCTGCGCAAGAGCATAGCTGTTCTTCGCAATAGCGGTATTGTAAATATTCAAAGCCAACATCTGTGTACCGTTAGAAAGATATGAGCCGAGGAAGTTTGCCACGGATCCGGTACCGTTGGTTAAAAGCCATGTTTACATCAAACTGCTTAAAAGCAGAAGTGAGTGTTAAGAAAGTACAAATTGTTACCGTAGATGCAATCATCGGGATTTTTACCTTAAACAAGGTTTGCAAAGCGCTTGCTCCGTCAATCGAAGCCGCCTCCAGCACATCTCCCGGAATCTGTGTTAAACCGGTAACATAAATCAACATAATATAACCGCCATACTGCCAGATATACACAATAATAATGGCAAGCATCGCCCACTTAGTGTCGGAAAGCATAGAAAAATTAAGATACTTTAAAAAGTACATTATTAAATACGAACTGCCAAATATAGCCAAGTACAATTCCTCCAATTAAGTTCGGAAGAAAAATAGGCCGCTCTGAAAAAGCAACCCCTCTAAGCTTAGTCGTGCAGAGAAGTGCCAGTAAAAAGCCCACAAGATTAATCAAAATGACATTCATAAATACAAATCCGAAAGTAATCAGCACAGACCATATAAATGCCGGATCACTGAACATCTTCAGATAATTTTTGAAGCCCCACTACTTTAGTGAATTTAATTCCCGTCCAGTCAGTAAAGGAATAACCGATACCGAGAATTAAGGGAATGATCACAGTAACAAAAAAATGCAAAAAGCAGGGGAAAGAGAAAGAGAAAATAAACAATCTTTCTATGATGTTTGGTACTGGGTACTAAGTACAATCCTCTTAAAAATAAGATTGCTCCTATAATCAGTATCGTTCCTCTAAATGTTACCAAACTCTTTAATGCCCCACTATAAGTTGTTTTCATAGTAAATGCAAAAAAAAGAGCAGCAAGCATGAATAAGGCTCCTACAAGAAGTAGGGCAGTGGACTCGATTTTTGTATTTCGTCCTGTCATGTGTTCCCCCTTTTTAAAAATGGGGCAGCAGAGCTGCCCCGCTAATAAACTCTCTATTCTTATTTAATGTAGTTTAAATTAAAATCGTGAATAAATAAAGGCTGTAATACATGATTTTAATTCGAAATTCTTACAATCAGGAATGCATCATTCAGATTGCAAAGGCAAAATCAAATTTACCCTTCATAATACTGTGCAACTACCTTTTCTACAGCATCAACAAAGCCCTTTACATCCAGATTTCCGGAAGCAAAATCCTGATATACAACTCCTAAGGCATTTTGTGCAAGACCTTCTTTGTTTCCTAACCAATGCCAAGCAGAAGTCTTTCCTGCCTTTGTGTAGTCGGAAATCGTCTGTGCAAATGGATCGCTTGCTACGTAGCTAATAGACTTAAACGGACTTACAAAGCCGGCCTTCTCAACTAAAATCTTCTGTCCTGCATCCTCGGATACCCACTGTAAGAACTTCAGAGCCTCTTCCTTGTTGTCATTGTCATAAACTGCCCACCAAGACGGAGAGTTAGTCTGAATGGTATCAATTCCTTCCTCGAAAGCATAAGGAATCATGCCAACCTTAAAGTTTCCTGCGGCATCATACTGCTCCTTATCATCATTGGTCATGGTTGCACCAATCCAAGAACCCTGGGTTACAAAAAGCATACTTGCCGGAAGAGAAGTTCTGAATCTGCTGATCATATGTTCCGGAGACAAGAAGTGCAGGATCTGCATATTTATTGAATAAATCAACCATCTCTGCATACTTTGAGAAACGCTCGTTGTCAATCTTACCGCCATCCTGAAGAAGATCAAAATAGCTGGTATCATCCCTCTTTAATCCACCATCTTCATATACGCCAAAAAGATGATTTCCGGTAGACCAGTAAAGGTTCGTAGCTTCGGCAACATACCCGATAACTGCTGTTAAACCAAGTTCATCCTTCTTGCTGTCAAGAGTTTCAAAAGCCTTCTTCATAGACTCCGGTCCTGTAATAGACTTCGGATCAATTCCTGCCTTTTCTAAAACATCAGCATTGTAAGCTAAACCAATGGCCTCGGTTGTATAAGGGAAACCGATTACTTTTCCATCAGCATCCTTAAAAGCAGCATCCGTATCGGAAACCCACTTCTCATTGGACATATCTACAAGGTGCCCTTCCCAGTTTTTAAAATCTGTTTCTCCGCCATTAACGAAGATGTCCGGCATATTGTCAGCCTGGAAATAACCCTTAAGAGTACCTTGAATGTCAATTCCGCCACCCATGGACTCAATGTTTACCTTAACACCGCTTTCCTTCTCATACGCTGCCGCTAATTCCTTGAGCTGTGCGTCGACTTCAATCTTACCGTTAACAAGACGAAGTTCCTTACCGGAAGAGCTTCCCCCTTCTTTAGCTGCCTCAGAGCCTTGAGATGCGTCCTTTCCTGCATCAGAACCGCCTCCACAAGCAGTTAGTGCAAAAAGCAAGAAGCGCTGTCAATAGTGCCAGATTTCTTTTTCATCTACTTTCCTCCTTATTCTTCCTCAAAATTGAGGTTAATCTTTTCTAAACCAAGAAAAGTCGAGCTTTTTTTACATTAGTAAAAAAATAAATACTATTATTTTTTTCGCTCACAAGATGAATAATAGCAGTTTTAAAGTTTAAATTCAAGAATAATTATGATAAATTGCACATAAAATCAGATAAATCAACTGGATAATTTGAAAGTATTTCATTACAATATTATTATTTAATAAATATCTCCTATAAAAAAATATTATTTTTGTGCATTATGAGGCAATTACTACATTTTTTAAATTTATTTGAACATATATTCATTATAAAAACAACATTCCGACTGCAATAAAAGTAAAAAGCACATCCCTATAGAGATGTGCTTAAGCCTAGCGACCCGGAACGGATTCGAACCGTCGACCTCCGCCGTGACAGGGCGGCGCTCTAACCAACTGAGCCACCGGGCCATTTCGTACCTGCTTCTTATGATAGAAGTTTATATCTTAATGAGTACTTAGTAATCCCTAGGTCACAATTACCTAACAACTACCTTTCCTCAGAAAAACAACATATCGAAGAAATAACTCTAGCAGTAAAACAAATCAATCAGACGCATTGGATAAGCCCTCGACCTATTAGTAACTGTCAGCTGAATGTATCACTACACTTACACCTCAGTCCTATCTACCTCGTTCTCTTCAAGGGGTCTTACTCTTAACGATGGGATATCTCATCTTGAGGTTGGCTTCACGCTTAGATGCCTTCAGCGTTTATCCATTCCCAACTTGCCTACCCTGCGATGGGATTGATTCCCAACAGGTTCAGCAGAGGTCAGTCCATCCCGGTCCTCTCGTACTAAGGACAGATCCTCTCAAATATCCTACGCCCGCGCCGGATAGGGACCGAACTGTCTCACGACGTTCTGAACCCAGCTCGCGTACCGCTTTAATGGGCGAACAGCCCAACCCTTGGGACCGACTTCAGCCCCAGGATGCGATGAGCCGACATCGAGGTGCCAAACCTCCCCGTCGATGTGAACTCTTGGGGGAGATCAGCCTGTTATCCCCAGGGTAGCTTTTATCCGTTG